>Ga0351930_1057_pt1 | contig 21019 bp, 22 predicted proteins | sample BONcelT113001E10_FD_205823 | JGI IMG/M metagenome (GOLD analysis project Ga0351930, IMG submission 205823) | Enriched cells from coal bed in the Powder River Basin, Montana, United States - BONCAT cells T11 rep2 HSBNCT.T11.300.1.E10 ...
GTTTTCAGTTTCATGACTGCGGCGATCATGGTTTCCTTGGGAGCGATCGACGTGGCCTTCACCGAAGCTGTGGTCGGCGCGGGAGCCGTGGGTGTGTTCAGCATTATCGCCATCCTTATGACCTCAAGGAAGAGTCGAGATTGAAAGCGCTGCAGTATCTCCTTCTTTTGTCCTTTTTCGGCATTTATCTGGCTGTCATTGTCGAATTACCGCCGCGTGGCGACGTGAATTCACCGATGCACCAGACTGTCAACAAAGTAGGCACGCCCATTGCCGGAACCTATTTCATTCAGAACGCCTACGTGGACGCCAAGACACCGAACATGGTCACGGTCATTTTGGCCGACTACCGAGGTTTCGACACCCTGGGCGAAACCATTGTCGTTTTTGCCGGCGGTATCGCCTGCTTTTTCATCCTGAATAGCCGAAGGAGAAAACCATGAGCGTCGTGCCCATCACCGACCGGAACGACCACGACACTGCCCCTTATTGCCTGGAACAGGACATGCAGGCGCCTGCGGACAGCCCGATCGTTCAGGTGGCCAGTCGAGGCATTGCACCGGTCATTATGCTCATAGGTCTGTATGTTTTTTTTCATGGCCACTACAGTCCCGGAGGCGGGTTCCAGGGCGGCGTGCTCATGGCTGCCGCGATCCTTCTTCTGCGATTAAGCCTGGGCACCGGCCTCAGCCAGGCTGTGATGCCCACGCGGATCACCCTGCGCCTAAGCGCCATTGGCGCGCTCATCTTTGCCGGAACCGGTCTTGTGGCCATCTTTTTCGGCGGTAACTTTTTGAATTATCATTTTTTGCCGATACCCTGGTTGAGTCCCGAGTATCTGCGCTATTACGGGATCCTCCTGATTGAGGTCGGTGTAACCATGACCGTAATGACGACGCTTGTCGCCATTTACGATGATCTTCTGGGATGTTGAGCATGCTTGAATTTGTTCAAGGATACTACGCCTATATTTTTCTGGGGTTGCTGTTCACCATCGGGCTTTACGGGATGATGGTCAAACACAATCTGATGAAAAAAATTCTGGGTATGTCCATAGTCCAGGCATCCACCATCATGTTATGGATCGTCAGCGCCTACAAGGAAGGCGCCGGGGTCACCGTCCTGGACAAGCGCATCGGCGTGGAAAATCCGGATCTGTATCTCAATCCCCTTCCCCATACCCTGATGCTCACGGCCATTGTCGTGGCAGTGGTCACGCTTGGGGTGTCTTTTGCCCTGATCATCGCCATCTACCGAGAATACAAAACCCTCGATGAACCGACGCTCCTGGAGCAGATGAAATGATCGGCTCCCACTCCCCTGTTCTGATTCCCCTGACATTTCTGTTCAGTGCCCTGTTTGCTCCCCTTCTGGGATCCGTCCACAGGTCCCTGGCACAGATCACGACGGTGTTCGGATCAACACTGGCCCTGCTTTTCTCACTTTACGGCCTGCACGCTGTGCTCACCAATGGGGCCGTCAGTTATCATATTGCCGGATGGATGCCGCCCATGGGTATCGAGTTCATTCTCGATCCGTTCTCGGCTTTTTTCTGTGTCCTCTTGTCCGGAGTCACTTTGCTGGTCATGGTTTATTCCAAGAGGAGCGTGGAATTCGAAATCCCGACCAAGGAAATACCGTTCTACAGCCTATCCATGCTTTTGCTGGGCGGCCTGTCCGGGATGGTCATGACCGGGGACCTGTTCAACTTGTATGTCTTTCTGGAAATCGGAGCTCTTGCCGGTTACGCCCTGGTCGCCATCGGCGACAAACGCGCGCCGGTCTCCGCCTTCCGTTACTTGACTTTGGGCACGGCGGGCGCCGCGTTCTATCTTATCGGCGTTGCGTTTTTGTTCATCAGTACAGGCACCCTGAACATGGCCGATATGTCCATGTTGCTGCCACTGGTTCAGGACTCAACGCCGGTGATCATCGGCATCATATTCATCGTTCTGGGCATCGGCCTGAAAATGGCCCTCTTTCCCATGCATGCATGGCTGCCGGATGCATACACCTACGCATCCTCCTCGGCGACGGCCTTGATTGCCCCCATCGGGACCAAAGTCGCCGCATATATCCTCTTGCGATTCATGTTTTTCGTGGTGGAGCCGGATTTTCTGCGTTATGATCTGCATTTGCTCCAGATAGTCGGATTTTTAGGCGCCGTTGGGATCATTTGGGGCTCGCTGATGGCCATCTGCCAAAAAGAGCTCAAACGCATGCTGGCATATAGCAGCGTGGCCCAGGTCGGATACATCGCCCTGGGCATCGGCCTGGCTTCTTCCCTGGGCTTTATCGGCGCCGTTCTGCACGCTCTGAATCATGCCTGCATGAAGGCCTGCCTGTTTTTTGTCAGCGGCAGCATGCGCCTGCGATTGGGACACAGCAACATTCCCCAGATGACAAACGCCCTGAGTAAATCCATGCCATGGACATCCGCGGCCTTTGCCCTGGCGGCCATATCCATGATCGGTCTTCCGCCCACCGCCGGCTTCTTCAGCAAGTGGTATCTGGCCCTGGGAGCCATTGAGCAGTCCCACTGGTTTTTTTTAGCGGTGCTTCTTGTGAGCAGCTTGCTCAATGTCGTCTATTTTTTCAGGGTCCTGGAGCGGATTTACCTTAAACCACAGGAGGACGGCGGCGTTGACGCCGACACTCTGCATATCCCTCGCAACGAGGCACCGGTTTCCATGCTCATGCCCACATTGATTCTCGCAACAGGTCTTTTGGCGCTTGGTTTGGCCAATGCCTGGATTGTCACCAATGTCATCGTGCCCATGATCCCCGGTTGGCTGTAAGGGAAGGCTGTAATGTACGATATCGTCACCTACACATCATTCATTCCTTTTCTGGCTGTACTGGTCTCCCTGGCGGCGGTCCCCCTGATTTACGTCAGCTCCAACCGGCCGAATCTACGTGAATTCTGGACATTGGCAGCGGCCTTCATCAAATTTTCGTTGGTTCTGTCTCTGTTGCCGGACGCTTTTGTCGGACGCGTGGCCGAGTTCACCATCCTGGAGGTTTCACCCGGCATTGCCCTGCAGCTCAAGGCGGATTCCCTTGGGCTGTTCTTCGCCGTGGTTGCTTCCGGCTTGTGGATCCTGACTTCCTTTTATTCCATCGGGTATGTCCGCGGTGCCGGCGAGAAGAAACAGACCCGCTATTTTGCCAGTTTTGCCGTCTGCCTCTCGGCGACCATCGGCATCGCCTTTTCCGCGAACCTGCTCACCTTTCTGATTTTCTACGAAATTCTGTCACTGGCCACCTACCCGCTGGTCATTCACAAGGAAAGCGCCGAGGCCATGCGTTCCGGCAGACAGTATCTTCTCTACGCCTTGACCGCCGGTGTGGTGCTCATCGCGGCCATCGGGTTGACATATACCATCGCCGGAACCCTGGATTTCAAGCCGGGCGGTCTCTTTGGAGATATCCTGCTTGATCCGACCATGATCAAGGTTATTTTTATCCTGTTTATTGCCGGTGTCGGGGTCAAAGCGGGCATCATGCCTCTTCAAAGCTGGCTTCCGGCGGCCATGGTGGCTCCCACGCCGGTTTCCGCCCTGTTGCATGCCGTGGCAGTGGTCAAGTCCGGTGTCTTCGGCGTAATCCGCATTGTCGGATTTGTTTTCGGTCCTGAAGTCATGCACGCCTTCGGGCTGAACATGATCCTGGCAACCTTTGCCGGCGCGACGATCCTTCTGGCATCACTGATCGCCATGAAACAGGACAACCTCAAACGCCGACTGGCCTATTCCACGGTGGGTCACTTATCCTATATCGTCCTTGGCGTGGCTCTTCTCACCCCGGACGGCTTCACCGGCGGCCTGCTCCACCTGGCCAACCATGCCACGACGAAAATCGCCCTGTTCTTCTGTGCCGGCGCCATCTACGTGAACCTTCACAAAACAGAGATATCTCAATTGGACGGCATTGGTAAGGTTATGCCCTGGACCATGGCCGCCTTTACCATCGGGGCCATGGGACTGGCCGGGATACCGCCCATCAACGCCTTTGTCAGCAAATGGTTCCTTTGTCGCGGCGCCCTGCAGGCCGATCAACTTTATATTCTGGGCATCTTCCTGGTCAGCGGACTGCTCAATGCCGCCTATTTCTTCCCCATTGTGCACCGGGCCTTTTTCCGCAGGGGCGGTTCCGACCTGGATCACCATGGCGAAGCATCGCCCCTGATGGTCGTGCCCATCTGCGTTGTTGCGACGTTGTCAATTCTTCTGGGGCTTCAGCCGAATCTGCTCTTCAATTTCTTCGACCTGGCCACCGGCATCACCCAAACCATTTTTCATCTGCCATCAGGCATTTTGGCAGCGGGAGTCTGGCCATGAAACAGTGGCATTGGATTGTGCTCATCGCTTTGACGGCGCTGACCGTGGTCGGTCAATTCATTGAGCATCACTACTGGTGGGAAGCGGTTCCCGGCTTTTTCGCCGTCTTCGGCTTCGTGGGTTGCCTGTTGATCATTTTCATTGCCAAGTCCCTCGGGGGCCTGATGGTTTCCCAAAAACCCGACTATTACGATAAATTCAAGAAACACGAGGAGGCAAAGACCGATGCCCATTGAACTGCCTCCGGTTCTCGCCATGTGGCTGGGGTTCCTCATCCTGCCCCTGTTGCCCAAAAATGCCCGGCCGGCCGCCTTTCTGGTCTTTCCTCTGGCCGCGCTGATTCTGGTTTTGACCATTCCTCTGGGGACCGTGGTCACAATCCCCTTTGCACACTATGAACTGGTGGTGCTTCAGGTCTCGAAACTCAGCCGGGCCTTTGGAATCATTTTTGCGCTGATTGCCTTCATGGGCGGGATCTACTCCCTGCACATGCGCGAAACAGGCCAGCAGATGGCTGCGCTGCTTTACGCCGGCGGAGCTCTGGGCGTGACTTTTTGTGGAGATTTTTTCACGCTGCTGGTGTGCTGGGAGATCATGGCCGCCGGTTCCACCTACCTGATCTGGGCACGCAGAACCGATGAGGCCCAACAGGCCGGAATGCGCTACCTGTTGTACCATCTTCTGGGCGGCGGGCTGCTCCTGGGCGGCATCGTCATCCACGCTCAGGCCACCGGCTCCCTGCTCTTGACCAGTTTCAGCCCCGGTGAATCCTTTGCTTCCTGGATCATTCTGGCCGGGGTGGCTATCAACGCGGCCGTCATCCCTTTGCATGCCTGGCTGCCGGACAGCTATCCCAAGGGCACCGTCACCGGTTCCGTATTTTTGAGCGCCTTCACCACCAAGACCGCCGTTTATGTGCTGGCCGCGCTGTTCCCGGGTTGGCCCATTCTGCTGGTCATGGGTGTGGCCATGACCTTGTATGGTGTCATCTACGCGTTTCTGGCCAACGACATTCGTGAAATCCTGGCTTACCACATCGTCAGCCAGGTGGGATACATGGTCGCCGCCGTGGGTATCGGCACGGAACTGGCCATCAACGGGGCCACTGCCCATGCCTTCAGCCATATTCTGTACAAGGCGTTGCTGTTCATGGGCACGGGCGCGGTCCTGTACGCCACCGGAACCAGCAAACTGCATGAGCTTGGCGCCCTGGCCTCCCGGATGCGCTGGGTGTTCATATTTTACATGGTGGCGGCCCTGTCCATCTCCGGCGCCCCGCTGTTCAACGGATTCATCAGCAAATCCATCATCGTGGCCGCTGCCGGGGAAAGCCATTATTACGTTGCGAAATTCCTGTTGATTCTGGCTTCGGTGGGGACCTTTTTGTCCGTGGGTATCAAGTTGCCTTACTACACATGGTTTCACGAAAAGAAGAGCGATCTTCAGGTCAAGTCCATTCCCGTGGGGATGATGGCGGCCATGGGCGTGACCTCATTCCTGTGTATTTTTTACGGTATTGTGCCCGGCTTCTTATATAATGAACTGCCCTTTGCCATGGATTATGATCCGTTCACGATCCCTCATCTGGTGGAGGCCGTCCAGATTCTGCTTTTCACCTTCCTGGGCTTCTGGCTGGTCCGTGCCAAGCTGACTCCCAAGAACAAGATCTCCTTGGATGTGGACTGGTTCTATCGTCGATCTGCTCCGTTTTTTTACCGGATTTTCGTGGGCTGGGTGAATGCATTCTTTGACGCTTGCGAGCGCCGGGCCTTTCGTTTCGCGGAGGTTATCTCGTCCCTGTCCGTTCACCCGGTCCTGTTGCTGAAAACCCTGCGGCCGCCCCGACGCGTATTCGACCCGGACGTTGACCGCCCGCCCCTCGGCGTTCCCATCATGCTGACCCTGCTACTTATCGTGATGGTTGCGGCTTTCAGCCTGTTTCGATAAATTTCATGAAATAGCGGTTCTCACTTATTGACCTGGCAGCACGGGCTAAAAAGAAGCCCGTACTGTTTGTATGCCAGGCATGGCGTGCGACATGGTTTCGGAAGCGTAGCAATTTTTTTTTGTCTCTTCAGGCTTAAGTATTTTCCGTCTCACAAAAACCACCACGGGCATACCGTGATATCCGATTTTTTCCCCACAACGGCATCCCCCCGGTAAATGACAATTCCTTGCTCCGCTGCATTGCCCGTCAGTCCGAGCCATGCGGAAATAGTTGATTTCATGGATGCGTCATAGGTTTTTGAGGATTTTATTTCAATGGGAAGAAGCCGGGGGCCACCAATCCCCGTAAATTTCTTTCAAATCGCATTTTCCGGATCTCCTGTAACAATTTTGTCCGTTTCATGGATACCTCCTCCTTGGTATCCACAGTACCTGCCTAAACCGGACAAATCATGTGCTACATAACCGGACAGTTTATTTGCTTCTGACAGACTGATTTAAACGAGAAATATAAATCCGGTGCGATGCGAGTGTAGTTAAAACACCGCGCCGTCTATACGGATAGCCGAAATATAATTTGTTAATCCGCCGCAGCTCGTGGATTATCAGAGATACTTAATAAATATTTTTGTTAATTATGTATATTTGATGATCGGGCGGGTGTCAGTAAAAATTGTCAGTAAAAATTTGACAAAGGAAGTAAAAAGGTATATTTTGAGCTGAATTCAGATCAACCTAAATAGAGGTCATTTTATGAGCACCATATCCGTATCCGAAGCCAAGATGAAGTTGAGCGCTCTGGTGGATGCCGTTAAGGAGACAGATGAGGAGGTGGTGATTACCAAAAACGGCCGGCCGGTTGCCGTCCTGGTAAGCCCGGATGAATTTGAAAGCTGGCGGGAAACCATGAAAGTCCGTTTTGACGCGGATTTAATGCAAGAAATAAAAAACGGCCTATCGTCCATGAAAAAGGGCAATGCCTCACTTTACACGCTGGAGGAGCTGCTGCCCGAGTCATGACGCCGGTTGAAGGAAAATTTGCGCTACGGGTGCCGAATGACGTCGCCGCTGTTTTAAAGAAACTTCATCCGGCGATCAAATCCCAGGTTCGGGCCGGCGTGGGGTCGATTCTGGCAAACCCTTACTGCGGCAAAGCCCTCAAGGACGAACTGCACGGATTGAGAAGTTATCGCGTGAAACGCTTCCGGATCATTTATCGCATAAAAGCAAAGAAGCGACACATCGAAATCATCGCCGTCGGCCCCCGGCGCATCATCTACGAGGAGACATTCCGAATCCTTTCCAGAAACCGACATTCCTGATTTTTTTACCTTCCAGTGTCCCGCGCCGTTAACAATTTTCCGCCAAGATAATAAAAGAGCCTCTGCAAATATCAGGTTTTTATTCCTTTTTTTTTTCTCTCATTTCTTTTGACTTTTTGCTCAACTTTTCTTACCATATCGGCATCGATTAAAAAAAGGTGAGATAAAGGGGCACTATATGCAAACAACCATTTCAAGCAAATATCAGGTCGTCATCCCCAAACCAGTTAGAGAGCATCTGAACTTGAAGCCCAAACAGCGGCTGACGGTCATTGAAAAAGATGGGATGCTCATCCTCATTCCGCAGTCGTCCCTTGAAGAACTGAGGGGAATTGCGGCAGGCGCGAATATCGATGATTACAGGGAAAAAAAGGACCGCTTCTGATGATCATCGTGGATTCCTGCGGATGGCTGGAATGGTTTTCCGACGGCAAACTGGCAGATGCCTATGAAAAATATCTCACGGACCGGGAGAATATCCTGGTTCCCGCGATCATCCTTTTTGAGGTCTATAAGGTCTTAAAGCGGGAAATCGGCGAGGAAAAGGCGCTGCTCGCCGCCGGATACATGAAAAATTCACCGGTCGTTTGGCTTGACGAAACCCTTGCCCTGGCAGCAGCGGATATTTCCCTGAAAGAAGGCTTGGCAATGGCGGACGCCATTATTGTTGCCACGGCCCGCGCCGATAACTGCAACATCATCACCTCGGATGCGGACCTGAAAGATCAGCCCAATGTGATTTATATTCCCAAGAATTGATCTTGCTTTAGATAATTATAAGAACGGAAATAACCGCCGGCCTTTTAACGCACCTTCACAGGATGGCCCGACATGACTGCACCGCAACGCATTGTTCAGTTGGTTGAAACATTTGCCAATAATCTGGATACCTACAAGAAGGGCGCATATAAAGAAACCCAGGTCCGCCAGGAATTCATCAACCCGTTTTTCGAAGAGCTGGGTTGGGACATGGCCAATCGCCAGGGCTATGCCGAAGCCTACAAGGACGTGATACACGAAGACGCCATCAAGGTGGGAGGCGTCACCAAAGCCCCGGATTACTGCTTCCGGGTGGGCGGGGCGCGCAAATTCTTTCTCGAAGCCAAAAAGCCCTCGGTGAACATCAAAGACGACGTGCACCCGGCCTTTCAGCTTCGCCGCTATGCCTGGAGCGCCAAACTTCCCCTAAGCATCCTGACGGATTTCGAGGGATTCGCCATCTATGACTGCCGCATCCGGCCCGCGCGCACGGATAAGGTGTCTCACGCCCGCATTACCTATTATCTTTACACCGATTATATCCACAAGTGGCCGGAAATCAGCGCCGTGTTTTCCAAAGAGGCGGTGCTCAAGGGATCATTCGATAAATACGCGGAAACCACCAAGGTCAAGAAAGGCACCACCGAGGTGGATGCCGCTTTTTTGCAGGAGATCGAGCGATGGCGGGATCTGTTGGCCCGCAACATCGCCCTGCGCAACCCGGACCTCACCCAGCGGGAACTCAATTTCGCGGTCCAGCAGACCATCGACCGGGTCATTTTCCTGCGCATCTGCGAGGACCGGGGCATCGAGTCCTATGGCCGGCTCATGGCCTTGATAAACGGGCACAATATCTATCGCCGCCTGTTTGTGCTTTTTGAAAAGGCCGACGCTAAATACAATTCCGGTCTGTTCCATTTCCATCCGGAAAAGGGAAGGGAGCAGGCGGATGGCCTCACCCCGGCCCTCTCCATCGATGACAAACCGCTCAAGGATATTTTTAAAAACCTTTATTATCCGGACAGCCCTTATGAATTTTCCGTGCTGCCCGCGAACATTCTGGGTCAGGTTTACGAGAAATTTTTGGGCAAAGTCATCAGCCTGACGCCGTCCCATCAGGCGAAAATCGTGGAAAAGCCCGAAGTCCGCAAGGCGGGCGGCGTGTATTACACCCCCACCTATATCGTTGATTACATCGTAAAAAATACGGTGGGCCGGCTGGTGGAAGGCAAAAAGCCCGGTCCCCGGGGCGGGGTGAGTCATCTTAAAATCCTGGATCCGGCCTGCGGATCCGGCTCCTTTCTTATCGGGGCCTATCAGTTTCTTCTGGACTGGCACCTGGACCAGTATGCGGCCGACGGGCCGGAAAAATGGGACAAGGGAAAGACGCCCCGCCTTTACCGCACCGCCCGTGGGGAATGGCGGCTCACCACCGACGAGCGCAAGCGGATTCTCCTCAACAATATTTTCGGGGTGGACATCGACCCCCAGGCCGTGGAAGTCACCAAACTTTCACTGTTGCTGAAAGTCCTGGAAGGAGAAGACGAGCAGAGCATCGGCAAGCAGATGCTGCTGTTCCAGGAGCGGGTCCTGCCGGATCTCGGGCGCAACATCAAGTGCGGCAATTCGCTGATCGGCCCGGATTTTTATGAAGGCCGGCAGATGACCCTGTTTGACGACGAAGTTCTCCACCGGGTCAATGCCTTTGACTGGCTCGCGGAATTTCCTGATATCATGAATGCCGGAGGGTTTGACGCGGTCATCGGAAATCCGCCGTATGGAGCTTTTTTATCAAAAGAAGAATTTTTATACTTGGAAAAGAAATATAATTCTTGTGAATATCAAGTAAATTCATTTGTTTTGTTTATTGAAAAGGGACTCAAGCTTTTAAATCAACTGGGGTTAATGTCATACATCACACCGGCAGTCTTTTTAGCACAACACTATTTCAAAAATATCCGAAAAATTATCGTACAAGAATGCTCGATAGATAAGATATTATTGCTTAAATATAAGGTGTTTAAGGAAGCTGATGTGGGGGATGGCTGTGTCTTTGTTTTTAAAAATGCTCTTGTCCCTAATAATATTTTGGAGTTTGCTATAGTGAAAAATAGCATTGATTTTAAAGAGTTAGATTGCTCTAAAATTGATCAAAAAAGGATTATGGAAAATGAACGATTTGCATTCAATTTGTCTTTAAATAACGATATTTTAACTAAAATATATAATAAATCAGAATTGTTGGGAAATTTAGCAGAATGCGTTATGGGAATAAAGCCTTACCAAATCGGAAAGGGGAAACCGAAGCAGACAAAAGATACTGTTTCCAAAAGACTTTTTGATAGCCCTGTAAAGAAAGAAGAGGATTACAAGCAATATCTTATTGGAAAAGATATTGATCGATATCTAATCAATCCGCTTGAAAAACGATTCATAAAATACGGAATTTGGTTGGCTGAACCGAGAAACGGCGCTCCATTTGAGGAAAACAAAATAATTTTAAGGCAGACTTCAGACAGGATAAGGGCAACTCTTGATGAAGAAAAATTTTATAATTTGAACAATATATACAATATACAACTAAAAGAACCAAATTATGGCCACAATTATTTATTGGGCATAATCAATTCAAAATTAATGGTATATGTATACCAACAAATTGTCCCTGAAAAAGGGAGAACTTTTGCGGAAATAAAAAAGGTAAATCTGGTTAAGCTACCAATAAGGAAAATAAATTTTAGCAAACCCGAGGATATGGTTATTTATCGGAAAATTTCTGAACATGTTGATATTATATTAAATTTTTATAAAAAATATAATACTTCGAATTCGCCGCAGGAAAAAGTTATACTGAAGCGCCAGATCGAAGCCATGGACAAACAAATCGACCAACTGGTGTACCAGCTTTACGGCCTATCGGACGAGGAAATCCGGATCGTGGAATCCGGGGGTTCCTGAAAAAATAGGAGATTGCTTTCATTATAAGCCAAAAAAATGGATTAAAAAAAGTGGTCCTGTGGCTCTTGTCTCGCCTGCGACGGGATGGATGGCTCGTGGAGACGTCGCCTAATTACGGGAAGCCGTGGCCGTTTTCGAAACATTGGATGAAGGGGATTGACCGTGAATACGGTTTTTCGCAACCCCATTTGGTTTTATGCCCGGACGGATGACGCGCCGGTCCGGGCGAATGATTGAGCATTCCTTTTATTCTTACACCAGGCCCTCATTTTCCAGGGTGGTCACGATTTCATGCACGGATTTGCCGCGGTTCATGGTGTAGAAGTGGAGGCCCGGCACGCCGTTTTTCAGCAGGTCCCGGCACTGGCGGATGGCCAGGTCAATGCCGTATCGGGGCACGCCCTCCTTGTCGTCCGCCGGAACTTTCGCGATCGCGTCCCGGACGGCATCCGGGATGGCGGTGCCGCAGACCGCGGACAGCATTTCCGTCATTTTCACCGAATAGATGGGCATGATCCCGGGAATGATGGGAATGGTGATCCCCCTGGCCCGGCATTTATCCACAAAATCATAGAAGAATTGGTTGTCGTAAAAATACTGGGCCATCAGGTATTTTGCGCCGTTATCTTGTTTCAGGCGTGCGTATTCAATATCTTTTTCCAGGCTTTCCGCGTGAAGGTGGCCTTCGGGATAGGCGGCGGCCCCCAGGCAGAAATCGCAGCGCGCTTTGATGAATGCCAGCAGGTCCGAGGCATGGGCCATGGCCTCGGGATGGGGGTTGAAATCGACGTCATCCTGGGGCGTATCTCCCTGGATGACAAATACCGTTTCAATACCCTGGCTTTTGAATTTGTCCAGAACGCCCGTGACGTCCTCGGGCCCCAGGCCCACGCCGGCGATGTAGGCCACCACGTTTAAGCCCCGGTCTTTTTTCAGCTTGTCGATGAGTTCATAAGACCCTTCCCGGGTGGAGCCGCCGGCCCCGAAGGTCACGGACATGTAATCGTGTCGGGTGGCCTGAAGCAAATCCAGGACTTTTTCAAGGCTCTGGGCTGCTTTTTCCGTTTTGGCGCGGAAAAATTCAAAGGAAATAACCGGTTTACCGCCGGCCTTCCGGTACAAATTTGAAACGCGCATGTCTCCCTCCTTAATATTCAGATATTATTGATATTTTTATAAGATCGAATGTAAAAATTATAAGCAAATACTTATAACATCCCTTGAGGGGATGGACAACCGTAAATTGTTATCCGCAACAAAAAGCAAAAATACCTTACCCCCGGCTTTTACCTTGCTGCCTCCCGCTTCTGCGGCGCCGACGCCTGATGCCCATCATAAGAGGAAAATGGCAATGCGGAGACGGCGGACAGGATTATGACGGACAAAATTTTTCCCGATACATGCGGATCAAGGCTTCGGCATCCGTTTTGGCGTGAATGCCGGCCGCGGCGGTCCGGAAGCCGGTGGCCTCGCGCAGGCCTTTGGCCAGCCAGCCGAGGCGGCCGCGCATCATTTTGCAGGCGATTTCTTCGCCGAAATGATCGATGGTCAGATCCAGGAACCGCTGCATCAGGTCAAAACGCATGTCCGGCGTGACCGGCGGGCAGGTCCCGGTTTCCATCAGGGCGTGGATCTGGGTGAAGATCCAGGGATTGCCCAGGGCGGCCCGGCCGATCATGACCGCGTCGCACCCGGTTTCAGTAATCATGCGCAGGGCGTCTTCGGGGGACCGGATATCGCCGTTGCCGATGACCGGAATCGATAATTCCTGCTTGATTTTGGCGATCAGGGTCCAGTCCGCCGCGCCGGAAAACCGCTGCCGGGCCGTCCGGGGGTGAATGGCGACCGCGTCGCAGCCGTTGTATTCGGCGATTTTGGCAAACTGTATGGCTTGCTGGCCGGAAGCGTCCCACCCGGCGCGCATTTTAATGGTCAGGGGAATCTTGACGGCCCGCCGCATGCGCGCGATGATCTGTTGGGCTGTTTCCGGATTTTTCATCAAAGCCGCGCCGGCTCCATTTTTCATGACTTTTTTCACCGCACACCCGCAGTTGATATCGATGATATCGGCGCCCATTGCTTCCACCATGGCCGCGGCCTCGGCCATGGCATCGGGGTCCGCGCCGAAGAGCTGGACGGAAAGCGGTTTTTCTTCAGCAACGGAGGCGAGCATCTGCCGGGTCTGATCTGATTGGTAGACCAGGCCCTTTGCGCTGATCATTTCCGTGCATACCAGGCCGCACCCGATGGCCTTGACCATCCGGCGGAAGGCCAGATTGGTGATGCCGGCCAGGGGCGCCATCACGGTGGGAGCAGACAGGGTGACGGATCCGATTTTCATGGCCGGGCTCCCTGGGTTGTCCGGTGATCGCAGGAGGGATTGGCGTAGCAGAACAGACAGTCGTGAAAGCAGGGCTGGTCCTGATAGCGGCCGATGTCTCGGGAAACCATGCACCCGCAGCCCCGGCCGGTGCGCTGGCCGCGATCCTTTTGAAACGAGAGATGTCCGCCGAACAGATTCACCAGATACCGGTTGGGGATGCATGCGGCCGGTGCGATGTCCATGCCGGCGGGCAGGGCTTCCAGGACGGCCTTTTCGCAGCAAGCAAAAAGAGTTATGCCGCGTTTTGGGGAGGTTGTTTTCAGGCGCGTTAGAATTTCGATTTTTTTCTCCAGGGCAGGGTCGATAAAGTTAAAACCGGGGGTGGCGGCGGTGCGTTTCCGGATCTTGGCGTAGTGATCCATGAAGCTGGTGATGCAGCGCTTGACGCTCAGCGCTTCCATCCGGTCGGCGATGGTATCAAAATCGGCCAGGTTGTCATGGATTGATCCGTCGCCCGTGGTGTAAAAGCAGATGGGGTCAAACCGCCACTGAACCGTGCCGGGACCGAAGGCGTCGCACAGCGCGGCGGCCTGGTCCAGCCGGTCGGCCAGGGTCGGGATCCGGGGTTCGAGGATGGCGGATGTCGAATTGATGGTAAAATTGAAAAACAGGTGAAATCCTTTTTGCGCCAGGATGTTGCCGTATCCGCCCCGGATGAAGGGATCAAAATTTTTCGACCAGAACACAATGGTGTGCACCGCCTCGGGGGTTGCCGGAACCATCGACGTTTTCCCGTTAAAGGGATTGACGGTCTCGAAACAGCCCTTTTCAATCCGGTCCATGAACCAGTCCATGTAAAAGGCCGGGATATCGGTGCGCCGGGACGCGGAAATGACGATGCGGGGAGCCATGGCGATGATGCCTGAGAAGGGTTTATTCCCTTATTTTTTGTCTTTGCGGGGCTTGCGATCTGCCAGAGAGACCACCTTGGCCCCTCCGGGGTCGGGGCCGTCGGTTTTTGCCGCGCTTTTTTTTGATTTTTTTTGCCGGGGGGCGGCCGGGGCTTCTTCCGGGATTTCCTCCGCCGGGGCCACCACCTTGTCCAGCCGTATTTTTTTTCCGCCCATGGTGAATTCCTCTCCCTGGATATAGATATCCCGCAGGATCCAGGTCACGGTCTGAAGCGGGATCTGCAGAAAAAGCAGCCGGACCAGGTACCAGTTTTTTTTGACATCCGCCCGAATCTCTTCGATCCGCGCGAATGACATGGGCTTATCTTCATAATAAATCAATACGATATCGTTTTCCATGGTCATGGCGGCGTACTCCTTTATAACGGAAGGCGATGGCGACATGGTCCGGAAACCATCAATCCGTCGGCTTCGGGAAAAACATGGTCCAGAACCATTTCAGCAGGGTGTTATCCCGCAGGTAATCCTGATCGATATTGTCGATATCTCTGGACAGTGCCGCCGGGTCTTCGTACCAGTCGGACCGCTTGCGCAACGGCTGTTTTGTGTCGAGTTCCTTGACGACTTTTGCGGGATTGCCCACAGCGATGCAGTTTGCCGGGATGGACTGCTTGACCACGGACCGGATCCCCACAATGCTGTTCTGGCCGATGGTGACGCCCTTGCAGATCACGGCGCCGTCGCCGATCCAGACATTTTCTTCAATGGTGATGGGCGCCGTGTATCCCACGGACCAGACCCGGTCGTAGATGCCGTGCCAGTCCGAATCGGTGATATAGGCGTTGCCGGCGATCATGCAGTTATCGCCGATGGAAATGGAATCCGCCGAACTGATGCGCACCCCCGGACAGATGAGGCTGTAGTCGCCGATGGCAATGCGGCCTTTGCCTTTCTGCTCCGGCCAGACCGTAAGCCGGACCTTATTTTCCCGGGTGGTCAGGATGTTGGCGCATCGGCCGATGGTGATGGGTGAGCCGAACACCTCGATATTCCAGGGATGGATGAAATAAAAACCGTCGCCGAGGGCATCGAACCGGGGTTTGATGAAATGCCGGGCGTAAGCGGCCTGAAATCGCAGGTACGCTTTTTTAACAAAGTATGGCCGATGATCTCTTCGCAAGGGTCAAATCCGGTTACAGGGTGACGGCGAATTCGGAGGTTTCCCAGAATTTGTGGGAAAACAGCATGGATGCGGGGGTCAGTTGATACAGGGCGTCGGCCGCCATGATGACCACGCCGTTGGTCCAGGTGATTTTGTCCTCGGGCCAGATGACCATGTCCGGAAAGGTGAACCCGCACCAGTAGGAGCCGTCGTCAAAGGTGCGGGAAGTGATCCAGTTGAATACGATCTGGGCGAGTTTTGGCTTTCCCATGGCGGCAAGGGCCAGGACCAGTTCCGAAGTTTCGGCAATGGTCACCCAGGGCTGGTCGGACACACAGAGTACGCCCATGTCTTCCACCACGAATTTTTTCCAGTGCTGGTCCATGCGCCTGCGGGCATCCGCTCCGGTAACGGCCCCGGAGAGCACCGGGTAGAACCAGTCCATGGAATACCGGGATTTGGTCATGTTAAACAGATGGTACCCGTTGCGGATGGCGCGTCCCAGTTTGATCCTGGCCGCCTCCCACGCCGGCATGTCGATGTTTAAAATTTTGGCGATGGCCAGACCGCATTTAAGGCTCATATAAATGGAGCTCGATCCGGTCAGCAGGGCCATCCGGTCGATTTTCCCCTCCGGGCTTCTGGCCCAGTAAATTTCGCCGGTGGGCGCCTGAAGGTTTACGGCAAAATCAAGGGCGGCCCGGACCACATCCCACATGCGGCTTAAAAACCGGGTGTCCTGGGTGGTCAGGTAATCGTGGAACAGCCCCACGGCGATATAGGTGGTGATATTGGTGTCGCGGGTTTTGTCGATGGGTTCGCCGTTTAAATAGGCGGCATACCAGCTCCCGTCTTCAAGCTGGTTTCCGGCCAGCCATTCATATGCCAGCCGGGATTGATCCACATAACCGCTGATGCAAAGCCCCATGGCGGCTTCGATATGATCCCATGGATCCGTTTTTCCGTTCTCGCTCCAGGGAATCTCACCGCTTTGCTTCTGAAGACTCGCGATCAGACCCGCCACCGCATCGATGTCCACGCCAAGATCCGCTATTTTGCGGGCAATTTCCATGTTCATACCGCGCCTCTTTGTAATGTTCGGTTTGTGCTGTTTGAAATCAAATTTTTTTATATGCCATAACGAAATTGTTGTTGCAATGAAATTCTAACGCCGATCAGGCTCTTCGCTTTCGGAATATCTCCAGGCCGTTTTCGACGATGGTCTGACCCAGCGACAGCCAGACATTGCGGTCCGGCTGGGGATCTTTTCCGTCAGCGATCAGGGCAAGCTGCTGTTCATACCAGGTGACTTCCAGCAAAGGCAGCCGATCCACAAAGGAGACGCCCGTCATCAGAGGTTTGACCAAGCTGACGTAATTGTCGCCGGAAAGAATTTTATTCGGCAGATCCGGATCAATGGCCAGGGGACGTGCCAGTCCCACCAGGTCGATGCCGTTTTTTTTCACGGTTTCGGCCATGCCGGCCCCGGTCCGGAACCCGCCGGTGACCATCAGGGGGATGGCGACACGCTTTCGCACTTTTTCCGCATAGGCGAAAAAATACGCCTCGCTTTCCGACGACTGCACGGCCCGTATTCTGCCCGCCATGGCCGGTTTTTCATAGGTGCCGCCGGAAATCTCCACCAGATCGATCCCTTCTTGGGCCAGTGCCGCCACCACTTCGGCGGATTCGTCTTCGGAAAATCCGTCCTTTAAAAAATCCGACGAGTTGAGCTTGATTCCCACGGGATAGGCAGGCCCCACGGTTTTCCGGATGGCGTGGTAGATTTCCATCACGAACCGCATCCGGTTTTCAAGGGTTCCGCCCCACGCATCATCGCGCTGGTTGTGCCGGGGGGAGAGAAACTGGCTGACCAGGTAGCCGTGGGCTCCGTGGATTTGGACTCCAGTGAACCCGGCTTGCTTCACAATGCCGGCGCTGGCGGCGAACCTTTTGATAATCATATGGATTTCATCATCTGAAAGGGCGCGGGGCGGATTAAAAAACCGGGCAAGATCACCGGAAAAACCGATGGCTGAAGGGGCCACCGGCTCTTTGGCCAGGGTTTTGGGGATCTGTTTACCGGGGTGGTTGAGCTGGACCCAGAGCTGGGTGTCGTCTTTGGCGCCGGCTGTTGCCCAGGCCGAGAGCCGCTCCAGGTGGCGATCATCGGAGATCACCACGTTGTTGGGTTCGCCCAGGGCGGTTTTATCCACCATCACGTTGCCGGTGATGCAAAGCCCGACGCCGCCGTTGGCCCAGGTTTCATAGAGCCGGCAGAGCCGTTCGTTAGGGCCGTTGTCAGCCGAAGCCAGGTTTTCGCTCATGGCGGATTTGCAGAGACGATTTTTAAGGGTAACGCCGCAGGGCAGGGTAAGGGTCTTTTTTAAGATGGTGGCCGGCTTTGCTTTCATGCAGGGGCTCCTTGGCGTAAGAGTGAATTAAAAATTAAAACTGCTTGATAATTCAGCATTTATAATTCCTGTTCCCATGCCGTGTCAACCCTTAAAGCAAAGCCCCAAAATCGTAGAACCATGGAACCGGAATCCCGGGATGCATCCAAATGCATCGTCGCGTAACGGCGTCCGCACGCATGACCCGGTGGGATGTAAAATCGAAGATTGCCGGAATCGATGCCGCAAATGACACTGTTGTAAAAGATACTTGACGGATGCCCGCGGGTGCCCTACATTTTTGTTTCATGAAAATAGAAACCTCAAGGAGAGATATCCATCAATGGCATTTTCAATCGCACTGGCGGGCAAGGGCGGTACCGGCAAGACCACCCTGGCCGGCCTGTTGATCAAGTACCTGATCGCCCGCGGTAAAAACCCGATCCTGGCTGTGGACGCGGATTCCAATTTCAATCTCAATGAAGTGCTGGGGGTCAAGGTGGACGACACCCTCGGCAAGGCCCGGGAGGACATGAAAAAGGGCTCGGTTCCCTCCGGTATGACCAAGGACGTGTTCATGTCCATGCGCCTGGAGCAAGCCGTGATTGAATCTAGTGATTATGATCTTATCGTCATGGGCCAGCCCGAAGGGACCGGCTGCTATTGCGCGGCCAACACCCTGCTGACCAATTATCTGGAGCGGCTGACCGACAATTATCCCTACATCGTCATGGATAATGAAGCGGGCATGGAGCATATCAGCCGGCTGACCACCAAAAACATCGATGTGCTGCTCATCGTCTCCGATCCGTCCCGCCGGGGCCTTCAGGCGGCCATGCGGATTCATCATCTGGCCAACAATCTCAATATCGGGGTTAAAAAAAGTTACCTGATCGTCAACCAGGCCAAAAACGGCGTTCCCGACGATGTGCCGGAAATGGCCCGGGAAAACGGCCTTGAGTTTGCCGGCACCGTGCCCGAAGATGACACCATCCATGAATACGATGCCGCGGGCAGACCCACGGTCGCCATGCCGGAAACCAGCCCGGCGGTTAAAGCCGCATTTGCCATCTTCGACAAGGTCATCGGCTGATATTGATGCGTCTTCGGGACACGGATACGGCCGCGCCCTGTGACACCCTTCATATTTATTATATCAAGGGGCGGCTCAACGATGCCGTGGATGTGGCCGGAAACGGGTTTATCGGCAACTGGGAAGAAGAGGATACGTCATTTCTTTTTTTTTCGGATCCCGTGCCGGACAGGATCGACAACCTGCTGGAGCGCCAGCCGCACCTGGTGCTGGTCGACCGGTTCTGCATGTCTTATGACGACTGGCACGGCGAGCCGATCCGGCCCATGCGTGCCGGTCGGTTCCATATCATGCCGCCGTGGCATACGACCGATATCGCTCCTGGCGAAATTCCCCTTCTCCTTGATCCGGGGGTAGTGTTCGGCGTCGGCAACCATCCCACCACCCGGGACTGCCTGGTGTGCCTCGAACGACTTTTTGACAGGCACCCCATCGCATCCACGCTGGATATGGGGACCGGCACCGGTGTCCTGGCCATTGCCGCGGCCCGCCTCGGAAGCCCAAAAAACCTTGCGGTGGACAATAATTTCCTGGCGGCAAACACCGCCCGACGGAACGTCCGGATCAACGGCTTGGATGACCATGTTTTTGTCGCTTGCGGAAGCGCTTTCGATTTTGTATATTATCCATCGGATCTGATCATGGCCAATATTCATTTCGAAGTGATGCAGGTCCTGATCGGCGATCCCGGTTTTTTTGACCATAAATGGTTTGTGCTGTCCGGGCTGCTGCGAAGTGAGGCCGAAAAGATCGCGGCGATGTTGTCCGATTCGCCAGCGATAATAACGGATCGGCTGGTCCGCGACGGCATCTGGCATACCTTTTATGGACATACCGGTCAGCATGGTGACTGATTTTTCGGGAAAAATAAAATTTTGAGATGATACCCGTTGTTGAGGCGAAACCGTCGGTAAAGGGGCCAACATGAGAATCAGATGCTGGGGTTCACGCGGTTCCATTCCCGTATCCGGACCTGAATATCTCAAGTACGGAGGAGATACGACCTGCATTGAAATCCGCGCAAAAAGCGGGGACCTGATCATCGTGGATGCCGGCACCGGGATCCGCCGCCTGGGCAACCAGCTTGTCAGGGAAAAATGTCTGACTTATCATTTTCTGCTGACACACTCCCACTGGGATCATTTGATTGGTTTCCCCTTTTTCCTCCCCCTCTACCGCGCCGAATCCAACATGGTGATCTATCGATGCCCCTTTCCCGGCAGATTCACCGAAGAGATCGTCAGCAAACTGATGGAACCGCCTCATTTCCCGGTGCGCTATTCGGACCTGAAAGCCAAAATCACTTTCCGTGACGGGTGCCCGTCGGATTTTCAGATCGGATCGGTCACCGTGATCCCCATCACCCTGAGCCATCCCAACGGGGGGTGCGGCTATAAATTCATCGAAAACGGCCGTTCTTTTGTGTTTTTAACCGACAATGAACTCGGCTATATGCATTCCCGTGGGCTTGCGCCCTCAGATTACGCCATTCACAGCGCGGGCGCGGACCTGCTGTTCCATGATGCCGAATATACGCCCGAGGAATACCGGGAAAGCATCGAGTGGGGGCATTCCACCTATGCGGACGCCATGGACATGGCCCTCAAGGCCAAAGTGAGGCGCCTGGGACTGTTCCACCTGAACCGCGAGCGGACCGATACCCAGATGGATCAGATCGTCGATATCTGCCGCCGGGAGATCGCGGACCGGAGATCGAGGATGGAGTGTTTTGCCGTGGGCACGGACATGACCTTTGAGGTTTGAATTTCTGAGGAAAGAGATAATGGATGATCTGATCCGGGAAACCGCCC
>Ga0351930_1056_pt2 | contig 20738 bp, 17 predicted proteins | sample BONcelT113001E10_FD_205823 | JGI IMG/M metagenome (GOLD analysis project Ga0351930, IMG submission 205823) | Enriched cells from coal bed in the Powder River Basin, Montana, United States - BONCAT cells T11 rep2 HSBNCT.T11.300.1.E10 ...
GAATATGATGTAACTACAATGGCCTTGTTGGGCTGAATAACCATCCCCGTCAAGCTGCTTACCAATCTGCTGGTGCGGTAAATCTCCTTATAATTGACATTGATATTTTTGTTATAGAACGGTTTTCGGGTATATAAGGCCATAATGATCTCTTCCAGTGAGGCATTACCGGCTCTTTCACCTATCCCATTAACCGCACATTCAATCTGTCTGGCACCGTTTACCACTCCTGATAAGGAATTAGCTACCGCCATACCTAAATCATCATGGCAGTGTACACTTATTATGGTCTGGTCAATGTTGGGCACCCGTTCCATAATGGTCTTGATGAAGTTCCCAAAATCTTCGGGAACTGCATAGCCCACCGTATCTGGCAAATTTACCACATTGGCCCCTGCAGCTATGACCGCCTCTACCACTTTAGCCAGAAAATCCAGATCACTGCGAGAAGCGTCTTCAGCGGAGAATTCTACATCCGCACAATATTTTTTGGCATATTTAACTGCATCGATAGCCTGCTCCAGAGCTGCTTCCCTGCTAATTTGCAGTTTATACTTAAGGTGAATGTCCGAGGTGGCCAGGAATGTATGAATCCGGGGGCTCTCTGCATACTGTAATGCCTCCCAACCCCGATCAATATCGTTCCTGGTCGCTCGACACAATCCCGCAATAATTGGTCCTTTTACATGCTTAGCGATGGCTTTTACCGCTTGAAAATCTCCCGGTGAGGAAATGGGAAACCCAGCCTCGATTACATCTACCCCTAACCGCGCTAACTGTTGAGCTATTTCCAGCTTTTCCTCTACATTCAGGCTAACTCCCGGTGACTGCTCGCCATCCCGTAGGGTTGTGTCAAAAAGATAAACCCTATTATTATCGCCCATAACTAATCCCCCATTATCATTGATTGCAGGCAAGGAGACGGTTCTTTGGCTGCTAAAAAATTATACAAAAAGCAGGCAAAGGAACCGCCCCCTTGCCTGCTTCCTTAATCGTTTAAGTTATTTGCTTTCTTTGAGCCAGGGCATCATACTACGTAGATCAGCCCCTACATCCTCTATTAAATGTTCCCGATTCTGTTTTTTAAGAGCATTGAACTGGGGACGACCCACCATGTTCTCCAAAAGCCAGTTTTTAGCAAAAGTACCGTCTTGAATCTCGGTTAGAGCTTCCTGCATGGCCCACCGAGCTTCTTCCCCAATAATTTTGGGTCCTTGAATATAGTCTCCCCATTCCGCAGTATTACTGATAGAGTAGCGCATGTAACCCATGCCACCCTCATACATTAGGTCAACAATCAGTTTTAGTTCATGCATACATTCGAAATAGGCAATTTCCGGTTGATAACCAGCTTCTACCAGAGTCTCGAAACCGGCTTTAACCAGTTCGGTAACCCCTCCACAGAGAACGCATTGCTCGCCAAAAAGGTCTGTCTCAGTTTCTTCCGCGAAAGTTGTCTCTATAACTCCGGCCCGAGTACAACCGATACCGCAAGCATAAGCTAGTCCTATTTCTTTGGCCTGTCCGGTGTAATTCTGCTCTACCGCGATCAAGCCGGGAACCCCAGCTCCTTTTTGATACATTCTTCGCACTAAATGTCCAGGGCTCTTAGGGGCAATCATAAACACATCTACAAAGTCAGGTGGCACGATTTGGCCGAAATGAATGTTAAAGCCATGGGAAAATCCTAATGCATCACCCTTTTTTAGGTAAGGCTGAATTTCTTCTTTATAAACGCGAGCCTGGGTCTCATCAGGCAGCAATATCTGGATAATATCAGCCGCCGCGGCTGCTTCTGCTACGGTCATGGGTGTAATTCCAGCCTCTATTACCTTGTTCCATTCTTTTTCAGTAAAATCATCGAAAGGCTTCCTTAAGCCTACTACCACCTTAACTCCGCTTTCATGAAGGTTTTGAGCCTGAGCATGGCCCTGAGAACCAAAGCCCATAATCGCTACAGTTTTACCCTTTAATAGATCCAGATTCGCATCAGCGTCATAATACATTTTCGCCATTTTAAATTTCCTCCTCATTATTTAATTATATTTTTAAAGTTAGATTACTTGGTGCCGCGCACCATAGCAACCTTACCGGTACGCACCAGCTCAATAATACCAAAAGGTCGTAAGGAATCTTCCAATGCATCTATCTTGCCCCGGTCTCCGGTGGCCTCTACTATCAAAGAGCTGCGGCCAATATCTACAATGCGGGCACGAAAGATATCCACTAACTGAACAATGTCGGCTCTTACACTGTTATCTGCCTTCACCTTTATCAGAACCAATTCTCTGTCCACTGCACTCTCGCTGGTAATATCAATAACTTTGATAACATCGATTAGCTTATAGAGCTGTTTTATAACCTGCTCTATGACCTTACCGTCTCCCTCAACTACAATGGTCATTCTAGAAATGCCCGGATTTTCAGTAGTTCCTACCGTTAAACTGTCGATGTTATAACACCGTCTACGGAATAATGTAGCCACTCGGGTGAGTACCCCCGGTTTATTCTCAACAATAACGGCCAGAGTATGTTTATTCATCATCCTCACCTCCCAGCATATTTAGCGGAGATCCCCCAGGCGGTACCATGGGATATACATTGGCCTCCCGTTCCACCCAGAAGTCGATGATTACCGGACGATCAGTAACCTGGAATGCTGCCTGCAGTGCTCCCTCTATCTCTTCATTTTTGGTGACCCTGATTCCCACTGCCCCGTAAGCTTCAGCCAGTTTAACAAAATCAGGCTGGTGACTCATATCAGTAAAGGAATAACGTCCGCTGTAGAAAAGCCCCTGCCACTGGCGCACCATACCCAGGAAGTGGTTATTAAGAATACATATTATAACTGGCACCTTATACTGAACCGCTGTACCTAGTTCTTGAATATTCATCTGAATACTGCCATCCCCAGCAATATCTATAACTTTCATATCAGGGCGGGCTATTTTGGCCCCTATGGCAGCCGGGAATCCATAACCCATGGTTCCCAATCCTCCTGAACTTAAGAATGTACGAGGCTCTTTATATTGATAATATTGAGCTGCCCACATCTGGTTTTGACCTACCTCGGTACAAATAATAGCCTCCCCCTGAGTAAGCTCGCATATCTTCTCTACAACATGCTGGGGCATAATACGTCCCTCGGAAGACTTGCCATAACGGAGAGGATACTCGTCCTTCCATCTGGAAATGGTCTGATGCCATTCGCTTAGTTCCTCTCGAGTTTGTAGCCTGGGTATTAAAGCCTGCAAGGCTTCTTTAACTTCACCCACGATAGGTACGTTTACATCCACATTTTTACCAATCTCAGCCGCGTCAATATCTATATGAATGATGGAAGCGTTAGGAGCAAAGTGTTCAATCTTGGCTGTGACTCGATCATCAAACCTTACCCCTACCGCAATAAGCACATCACATTCACCGATAGCATAATTGGCATAGCGAGTTCCATGCATGCCCAACATTCCCAAGGAAAGATAGTTCACGCCCGGAAAAGCACCCATACCCATCAAAGTGGTAGTAACAGGTATCTTCATTTTTTCAGCCATTTCCTTCAGCTCAGCTGCAGCCCCGGATGCAATTACTCCACCCCCGGCGTAAATAACCGGCCTTTGGGCCTGGTTTATCATCTCCGCGGCAGTAATAATTTGGCCGGAGTTTACCCCTTTCATGACTCGATACCCGCGTAATTGCACCGGATCATCAGTATCCTCAAAATCGATTATTTTTTCCATTAAGTCTTTGGGTAAATCTACTACCACCGGTCCTGGGCGGTTAGTCCTGGCAATGTGAAAGGCCTCCTTCACAATCCTGGCCACATCTTCGGTTCTCTCCAATAAATAATTATGTTTAGTTATAGGCAGAGTAATGCCCGTAATGTCTGCCTCCTGAAAGGCATCTTTACCTATTAATGGTGAACTCACCTGTCCAGTGAAAACCACCATGGGGATGGAATCCATAAAAGCAGTGGCAATTCCGGTAACTAGATTGGTTCCCCCAGGCCCTGATGTGGCGATACAAACCCCAGTTTTACCAGACGCCCGGGCATAACCATCCGCAGCATGGACTGCTCCCTGCTCATGGCGAGCCAGAATGTGCTTTATGCTGGAATCATACAGGGCATCATAAATGGGTAAAACTGCCCCCCCAGGATAGCCAAAAACAACATCTACTCCCTCCTTCTGCAGGCAGTGCAATAATATTTCGGCTCCTTTCATCTTCACTCCAATCACCTCCGCTAATTATTAATATATCAAACTTGATTTCAAGCAAAAGATTGGTTCCATTGCCTTTAGCAAGTATGTATTTTATTTTATATTAAAAACACCGACAATTCACTCTATAACCAATATTATTATTATAAAAATTTAGTGCAGCAACCATTTCGACCCAGTCTAAACATTAGTTGTGATCTTCAACAAGTGTTTGGAAATATCTGTAAATAATAAAAAAGCGGGCTTGTGATGGCCCGCTTCTTATCATCCTGGGGAGCAATATTACTTTTTAAATATTGCTCCTGTACTGGCTGATTGCACCATCTCTGCATATCTTTGCATATATCCTTTATTAATTGAAGGTTCGGGTCTAATCCATTTTTGCTTTCTGGCGGCTATAATGCTGTCATCTACTAAGAGTTCCAAGCTTTTAAGAGGAATATCTATACGAATTAAGTCCCCTTCTTCTACCAGACCTATCAAACCACCAGAAGCTGCTTCAGGGGATACGTGTCCGATACAAGATCCACGGGTAGCCCCGGAAAACCGTCCGTCCGTAATCAATGCCACTTGTCGATCAAGTCCCATACCCGCAATAACCGAGGTAGGAGTTAGCATCTCCCTCATTCCTGGCCCTCCCCGAGGACCTTCATAACGTATGACGACAACATCACCGGCAACTATTTTCTGATTGAGTATAGCCTGTACAGCCTCTTCTTCACTGTCAAATACCCGAGCCGGCCCTTCATGCTTCATCATCTCCGGGTCTACCGCTCCTTGCTTGACTACCGACCCTTCCAGAGCCAGGTTGCCAAAAAGTATAGCCAGCCCACCGCTTTCATTGTAAGGGTTATCCACAGACCTAATTACCGAGTAGTCCAGCACTGGGGTATTAGCGATGTTTTCTGAGAGGGTATGACCGGTAACGGTCATCACCCCCATATCTATCAAGTCTCTTTTATCAAGTTCATTAAATAGAGCCTGCACTCCTCCGGCTCGATAAAGATCCTCCATATGATGGTTACCAGCCGGGCTGATTTTACAAAGATGCGGAGTAATGGCACTCACTTCGTTGAACATCTTTAAATTAATTTTCACATCAGCTTCACCAGCAACGGCCATGAGATGAAGAACTGAATTAGTAGAACATCCAATAGCCATATCTATAGTCATTGCATTTTTAAAAGCAGCAGCAGTTAAAATATCGCTGGGCTTAATATCTTTTTCCCATAATTCCATAATTTTAATACCAGCATTCTTGGCTAAACGTATTCTTTCAGAATAAACCGCAGGAATAGTTCCGTTGCCAGGCAGTCCCATTCCTAATGCCTCCGTTAAACAATTCATGGAATTGGCCGTGAACATACCGGCACAAGAGCCACAGGTAGGACAAGCCTGGTCTTCCAGGCAAGTTAGTTCCTTCATATCCATCTTACCGCCTGCAGCAGCTCCTACCCCTTCGAAAACCTGGGTAACGCTTACCTTTCTATTTCCTACCGTCCCTGCTAACATGGGACCTCCGCTTACAAAAATCGCAGGTATGTTAAGCCGGGCTGCAGCCATAAGCATGCCGGGAACAACCTTATCACAATTGGGTATAAATACCAGGGCATCAAAGGCATGGGCGATAGCCATTACTTCTACCGAATCGGCAATCAGTTCCCTGCTCCCCAAGGAATATTTCATACCAATATGATTCATGGCAATGCCATCGCAAATTGCTATGGTTTGAAATTCAAAAGGAGTTCCTCCCGCCAAACGGACTCCGGCTTTTACAGCGGCACCTATTTTGTCCAGGTTGATATGTCCGGGGACGATGTCATTATAGGAGTTTACGATACCTATGAAGGGTCGTTCGATTTCCTGATCAACCAGGCCCAGAGAGCGAAACAGCGACCGATGGGGAGCTTTTTCCAAACCATTTTTAACCAAATTGCTTTTCATGATGAATCTCCTTAAATATATTTTATTCCATTCTTCTTGCCTGTTTAATAATATTAAGGCAACCTGTCATTTCGCAGAACTATTTAAAAAAGAATACAAAAAACCCCTCGTCCTTATCAGGGACGAGAGGTATTTCCCGCGGTACCACCCTGCTTGTCGCATTATTATACAAGTACGACCTCTTGCAGCACAAAAAATAGGGATTGTGCTAACTTATTAACGGACTTGTTCGTCCGGCATCACCTACTACGCCTTTCCAGGCTTTTCAGATAGCGACTCCAGAATGAGTATCCCGCAAAGCATTGATATCGGTTTCCAGCTACCCCGATTCTCTGTTATCAAGCTATTTCGCAAGATCGTTTCCTTCATGCCATTAAGCTGGCTAATAAGATTGATTTACCCCAGGAGCAGATTTACCTTCTGGGTTATGCCGCTTTTTTACATGATATCGGTAAAATTGAAATCGATCGGGATCTATTAAATAAGGTAGGTTCCTTGAATAATGAAGAATGGGAAACTCTCAAACGCCACTCCCAATGGGGCAGTGATATAGTTAAAGCTGTTCCCAAGCTACATCCAATAGTGCCTATCATCCTGCATCACCATGAGAACTATGATGGTACCGGCTATCCCGCTGGGCTCCTTGGGAAGGAAACCCCTATACTGGCAAGGATTATCAGAATAGTTGACAGCTATGATGCCATGGTTTCCCATCGCCCCTATAAAAAACACCTAACCCTCACTACCGCACTCGAGGAACTAAGAGCGTGTGCAGGCACCCAATTTGATCCAGATCTAGTCGAGCACTTCTGTGAGATCATTCAAGTTGAGAGTACCAGCGACCAATTGCTAGGGAAATAAAAGAGATAATTAAGGGTGTAATATATATGCAAGATTGGACCGTAACCCTGTTGTTTTCGGGGACGATATACTTCTTCATAGCTATATTTGTTCTTTGGCGTTTTCTGGCTACTCCGGGAGCAAAAAGCTTTGCTGCTCTATGTTTAGCTTTATCTATATACTCCGTGGGATATTATTTCGAAATCCACAGCTTGACAATGCCGATGATCCTTTTCTGGCTGAATATTGAGTATATTGGGATAGCGCCCTTCCCAGTGTTATGGCTTGTATTTGTCATGCATTATACCAAACAGGAACGTTGGTTGAGTAAAATCACTATTGCCACTCTGTTTATCATACCTGTAATTACCTATATAATGGTGTTAACTAATAATTACCACCACCTATTTTATCGATCTATGACAACAGTGATGGAAAACGGGTTGCAATTAGTCCATGCAATCAAAGGGCCCTGGTATTGGGTGCATATTTGCTACATAAATATGCTGGTATTGACAGGAAATATTATTCTGTTTCAAAGCTGGAGAAAGACCCAAAGACCATATAACCGACAATATGCGGCTATGTTTCTGGGATCACTGTTTCCGTGGCTGTCTTTATTCATTTACTTATCAGGAAATAGCCCCCATAACCTGGATCTTAGCCCGTTTGGTATGATTATCTCGGTTATTATCTATGCCTTCGGCCTAATGCACTACCGCATTTTTGACATCATGCCGGTAGCTAGTAAGGTAGTTTTGGAAAAAATGCGGGATGGGGTACTGGTTGTTGATAAAGATGATCGGATTATTGATTTGAATGCCGCAGCGGCAAATTTATTTGGAAAAAAGGCTGATTTGCTAGGTCGAAAACTAGATACTCTTTTCCAACCAAGTTCTGGCATGTCGGTAAACTTCATGAATACTGAGGCGGGGCACATGGAGTTTCAGGAGAATACGCCCAGTGGTTTTCATTGGCTGGATGTGTCTTTCTCGCCCATTACTAACAGCCGCGGTGAAACAGGTGGTCATGCTATAATAGTAAGGGATGTTACGAAGAACAAAATGTCCCAAGCTGAACTGGAGTTAGCCAACATGGAGCTGTCTAAACATATTGATGAGCTTAAGAAGATTAATCTACAGATGCAGTTGCTACATGAGATGAGTTCACAATTACAGGCCTGTGATTTACTGGAGAACACCTATCCGATAATAGTTAAATATCTCCAGCTGTTGCTACCCAATTTGCAGGGAGCATTATACATATATTCAATGGAGAACATTAATATGGAACAGGTATGCTCATGGAATAATTCTCAAGATATGAAAAGTGCTATAAAAAACAGTGAGTGTTTAGCATTGATTAAAGGAAATCCCTACCGAGCTGATAACGATATATTAATGACTTGTGAGCATATAAAGAGAAAAGAAGGATGGAACTATACCTGCATTCCTCTGCAAGTACAGGAGCAAAGTTTTGGTCTAATCTCTTGCTTTTATCCTAGAAATCTACTTAATGATAATAAATTATACTTGGCGCGTATCATCACCAATGAAATTGTTCTGGCTTTAACTAATCTTAAGATGAGAATGAACCTTAAAGAACAGTCAATTCATGATCCGCTCACCGGACTATTTAATAGGCGTTATATGGAAGAAATATTACAACTGGAGATGGCCCAAACCAAGAGAATGAAGCTTGAATTGTCGGTCATTATGGTTGATATAGACCATTACAAGGAGATTAATGACCAGTACGGGCACCCCGTGGGGGATCTGGTTCTTAGCCAGGTGAGCAAATTGTTACAAGAAAACATCAGGAGTGGCGATATTGCCTGCCGATATGGAGGTGACGAATTCATACTCATCTTACCGGGAGCCGATCTTACAGTAGCGGTTGAGAGAGCTGAGTTAATCCGCCAGAGGATAAAGAAAGTTATATTTAATATCAATAATGAAAGTAAGCAGATAGCTCTTTCTCAGGGAGTGGCCACTTTCCCAAGACATGGTGCCACAGTAGAGGCTTTGATCAGCGCAGCCGACCATGCTCTATATCGCGCTAAAAAAGAAGGTCGGGATCAAACCATAGCGGCAGAATTAGTACATTTGTCTTGGGACATTCAACCAGATCATTAGGTAGGAGGCTGAATATAAATCCGCTCCATGAGTGAACAAGCTTAAGTACCATAGCTTACATTTTGCAAGTGTCAACTATGGTACTAATGTTTTTGAGGACACAGCATTTATAAAAGCACAATCATAATTCGGCAATAACCTCAACCTCAACCAGTACATTCTTAGGAAGCTGTTTGGCCGCAATGCAGGAGCGTGCAGGCTTTCCAGTAAAATACCTGCCATAAATCTCATTGAATGCTGCAAAGTCATCCATATCTGCTAAAAAGCAAGTAGTCTTAACTGCGTTTTCAAGATTTGTACCTGCCTCGGCTAAAACCGCTTTCAAGTTTTGGATAACCTGTTCGGTCTGTTCCTCGATAGTGACTGCTTCAACTGTGTTAGTTACGGGATTAATAGCAATTTGACCTGAAGTAAAAACAAGTCCGTGTGAGACAATTGCCTGTGAATACGGTCCGATTGCATCGGGTGCTTTTTTGGTGTAGATTTTTGTTGCCATGAACAATTCCTCCTAAGTTATACGATTTTATAGCCCTCAAGGGTCAGCGCATTTTTAATTTCCTCAACATGCTCGTGGTTTCTAGTTTCCATCGAAATTCCCAAGAAACAGGAATTTATGTCCATATTTACATCTGTCCGGTCATGGTTGATGGCAACAACATTACCGCCTAGATCAGCGATAATCTTTGAAACACCTTTTAGCTGTCCGGGCTTGTCAATCAGCTCGATGGTGAGCCTTGCCAGACGTCCTGCCTTTTTGAGTCCTCTGTCGATTACCTTGGAAAGGATGGTAACATCAATATTACCCCCTGAAACTAAGCATACTACTTTTTTGCCCTTAATTGGAAACTTGTTAAATAGAGCCGCCGCAACGGAAACCGCTCCCGCGCCCTCAGCGACCAACTTTTGCTTTTCAATCAGGGTAAGGATTGCAGTTGAAATTTCGTCATCGGTTACGGTTGCAATTTCATCAACATAATTCTTGCAGAGATCAAAGGTAATAGTTCCAGGTGTCCTTACTGCAATACCGTCGGCAATGGTCTTGACTGAGGGGAGCATTTCGATATTATTATTCGCTATAGAATTGTACATTGATGCTGCTCCTGCCGCCTGAACTCCGTATACCTTAACCTTTGGATTCAACGATTTTATAGCAAATGCAACGCCGCTGATCAGTCCGCCGCCTCCGATGGGGACGATAACCGCGTCAAGATCGGGGATCTGTTCGAGTATTTCAAGTCCGATTGTGCCTTGTCCTGCGATAACCATTTCGTCATCAAAGGGGTGAATAAAAGTTAAGCCGTTTTCCTTCTGAAGTGCCAAAGCCATTTGATAAGCATCATCATAATTACCCTCGACTAAACAAACCTCCGCTCCATAGCCCTTGGTGGCTTCAACCTTGGAAATAGGCGCGCCATCAGGAATACAGATCAGGGACTTAATGCCGTTTTTAGAAGCAGCAAGGGCAACGCCTTGGGCATGGTTTCCTGCTGAGCAAGCAATAACGCCATTGGCTTTTTCCTCATCGGTTAGCTGAGAAATCTTGTAGTAAGCCCCCCTTACCTTAAATGAGCCTGTTACCTGTAAATTTTCAGATTTCAAATAAATTTTGCAGTCTGGACACAGGTTCTTCGCTTTAATTAAATCGGTCGGCCGGATTACGTTTTTTAAAACGTATGCAGCATGATAGATTTTGTCGAGTGTAAGCATTAAAAAAATCTCCTTTCAAAAATATTTACTTCGGTAAGAGAAGGTGACAGGGTAATAAAAAAAGCCCATCGTTCTTTATAAATAAAGGACGAAAGGCTTAATAAGCTTCCGCGGTACCACCTTAATTGTTGGGTTACAACCACTTTAATACATCTATCAATGTATTTTCATATAACGGTGAAAACCGTACCCGCTTAATTCCCTTAGGGTTTCGGCAGTCTGCTCCAAGGTGATTGGGTATTAACTCTTTCTACTGTCTCACACCAAACGACAGCTCTCTGAAAGAAAGTTTAGTTATACTGTTTCCCTATCATCGCATTTTCTTTTTATTTAATTATACGGCTTTTTAAGTAAAATTCAATGGTATAAAATGAAGTTGTTAAATTTTTTCTGGCGTGCAGATAATTACTTGGGTATTTAGTTACAGGAAGAAGGTATTATATGTCGATATATGAATTTGAAGGAAAGCGTCCGTTGGTTCCAGAATCAACATTCGTTCACCCTCAGGCAGTGCTAATCGGTAACGTTGAACTGGGGGAAGGTTGCTATATCGGAGCAGGTGCCGTTATTAGAGGAGACTATGGAAGGGTATTAATAGGAAATGGAACCAATGTTCAGGATAATTGTACCATTCACACGGATGTTGATGCTGTAGCCATTATTGGCGATAATGTTTTGATCGGACACAATGCTATAATTCACGGTCCCTGTTTTGTTAAAGAATATGCAGTAGTAGGCATGGGAGCAATTGTGTCCAATGGATGTGAGATGGGAAATGAAAGCTTACTCGCAGCAGGGAGTGTACTTTCTCCCCGGAGTACTATACCGGCACGCAAATTGGCCATGGGGAACCCCGCGGTAATTGTAAAGGATGTGAGTGAGAAAATAATAAACAGAAATAAAAGAGGAGTTAAGCTTTATCAAGATATGGCTCAACGGTGTATTAATGGACTTACGCTAATAGCTGATTAAGATATTACGCATCTAACGAATCCCACTAGATTTTAGTGGTAGAGGCACCGTCTAAAGCCGCCATTTCATTTAGAATTTTTATGATACCATCATATAAACCTTGGGCGGCTTTCATTCTGAACGCTTCAGTACTAAGGTTTTTTCTATCTGACTCATTGCTAATATAAGCTACTTCAGCTAAGACTATGGGCATCCTGGTGTTAGAGTACTTCATCTTAGGGGTTAATTCCTTTACTCCCACATCTATAGTTCCCAGTTCTTTAATTAATTCATTTTGTAGCAGTTGAGCGGCTCTTTTTCCGCTAATTCCATAGGAAACAGCATTAATTGAAGGATTGAAGTAGGTGGATGTCCCACTGGCTGAACTCATTTTGTATGAATTGATATGAATACTAACAAATAGCGAAGCATTCAGATTATTGGCCAATTCATACCTATCTTCAAGTCTCAACGACCTATCATCCTGTCGGGTCATTTCTACCCTTATCCCGGATTTCTTAAGTAAATCATAGAGTTTAAGTGAAATATCCAAATTAAAATCCTTTTCCTTCACTTCTATAAGCTTCGGATCAGTATTATGAGGATAGATTGCACCTGGGTCGTCTCCACCATGACCCGGGTCAATTACTACTAATTTTTCTCTGAGTTTATGTTTTTGGGTAATGCTATTAATAGCATCTATTGGCGAATTCAGCCAGGTATTGTTCTTGCTATAAGAAGTATTGTCAGCTACGTGGGTACTAACGGCTTTAGTTAGCATTGAAGCCGCTATTAATAGAAAAACTATAACTGCTAGTCCCAAGATTATATAGGAGCTAGATTTGAAATCTTTTATCATACTCATACTCCTCATTTTATAAACAATCCTTCGTTAAACCCGTTTTCATTTGTTAAGTATAATAGCAATTATAGTAATTTTTTTCTTTAATTTATGTAACTTAGTCTACATAATAAAATATAAGTATAAATTGAACAATACTATAATTTATGGGAATGATCATCCTTCCAGCTTACGGTATTGTTCAATTCCTTTGGTCATTAGCAAATAGTATAAAACAACTGCTGCCAGACTGAAACAGCATACCATAAATATTGCTGCCAGGGTTGGGGAGTGAATGAATCGTAATACGGTATATAGCACAGCTCCACCTAGTAAAATAGAAAAGAGGATGGAAAACAGTACATTTAAATTCTGCTTAACTGCCTTTTGTTCGTTGTCCCAATCGAGTTTGGGGCGGAAAATATCGATCAGCAAGCCTGCTTGTACAATAGGCACTATCGCCACCAGGCTTACAGCTAATATCATTCCAATTAGAGCTATATCTAAAGGCATTAGAATAACTGCTCCTAACAGCAGTAATACAACCCCGATAAAGCCGAAAACATAGCCGGAAAGCAGTTTGGCCATAATCTGTCGCTTATAAGACAGGGGAATATATTTGGATATAAAAAACTCTTGGCCTTCTCGTGACAATGACGTAGCCGTAATAGCGTTAGATCCTGCCAAAAAAATAACTGCGCCGACAATGACGACCATCAAAATAGTCTGACCTTGAGGTTGCGAGATAAGCTCTACCCAGGGCATTACCACTTCTTCATTATGCGACTGAACCAGGAATGGGATTATCAGTAATACGGGTATTAGTAAGTTGGTCAGTACACAGTTCATAAAATATGAGGGGACTCTTATTAAGAGGCGCATTTCTTTCCTGAAGTAGGAGATTAGGGCAGGTGAACCCTGGCCTAATCTCTCATAATCTGAGCTGGTTAGCATTTTCCGACGGGCGGTCGTTTCACTGGAACCTACCAGACCCTTAAAATATAATTTGTCCCCCACCAGCCAGGCCAGGGCAACTGCCAACAGAGAAACTCCCGCAAATATCAACAGGTTAATCAGGCTCGCAATTTTATCCGCACTAATTAGAGCCAAGCCTAGATATTTGGCGGATGGAAAGAACCGGCTTATCAAATTCACCAGGCTATCCTGGTCTGTAAGTAGATTCTGTAAAAACACAGGATCGGTAGCATTGAATCCCGATTTCTGAAAAAGAAATTGATATCCAATTGCTATAGATATAACCATCAGCCCGCCCAGTATTTTAAATAAGTCCTTGCGGCGACCTAGATTAGCAAATCTCATGACGATTACGGTAGGAAGTGTTGCCAGGCTCAAAGGGAGCAGGGGGATGAGTAAAAAGCCAATCAGTGCATATAGCCAGTAAGTTAGATCTGCCTCGCTTTTTATCCCGTAAATTAATAGTGGCGGTAGTAAGAAAGGTAATTGAGTTAAATACTCATAAGCTATGACCACGGAAAACCTGGCCCCCATCACCTGCCAGCCACTAAGGGGTAAAGCTAGAAGGTTTTGCGCATCTGCGGCAAAATAAAAAAAATTGATAATATAGAAAATACCAAAGAAAAATATCATAGTACTTACCATTACTATACTTAGGATTAATATTGCCCCTTGCTGATTTATGGGTGCCAGCAGGTCGAATCCCTCTATAATAATTTTCGAGTATAACCACAATGAAGGGCTAACCGCTGCAGCAATAGCTGTTCCCAAGCCAAGTACTTTAAGATATGCAAGATTGCTTTTCTTGGCTTTAGCCCGTATTGCGGATATGCCAAAGCTATTTATCATCAGGGTTTTAACCAAAGTTAAAAATCTATTCATTTTGGGTAAGCTCCAGAAATAGATTTTCCAAGGAGTGGTGCTCTTTGAGATGTTCATGGATTTCCTGCATACTGCCGCTCAAAATTACTCGACCTCGATTGATGATGGCCAGGCGGTCACAAATTTTTTCAGCTACATCTAATACATGGGTGGAGAAGAAAACCGTTTTGCCGCTATCGGCATGCTCCCTCATCATCTCTTTCAGATCGAAAGATGAGCGGGGATCTAAGCCCGTCATAGGCTCATCCAAAATCCACACCGAGGGGTTATGGAGCAAGGCTCCTATTACCAGGATCTTCTGTTTCATGCCGTGGGAATAACTCTGGATGAGATCCCCTGCGGCTGCACCCATTTCAAAGCGCTTTAGTAAGGTTTGCATGAGGTCGAGCCTGGTTTGGGGAGGTACCATATACACATCGGCCATGAAATTCAGGTATTCTAAGCCGGTTAGACGGGCAAAAATATTGGGGTCATCTGGAACAAAACCGAACTGCATCTTGGCCTCAATTGGGTTTTCTCTAATATCTTTCCCGTTTATCTTAATCGTGCCTGCATCAGCATTTAAAATCCCGGTAATCATTTTTATCAATGTGGTTTTGCCGGCTCCGTTTGGGCCTAAAAATCCAAATATTTCACCATTCCTAACGGTAAGGTTTACGTTGTCAACCGCCTTTACCGCTCCCCGGTTGTAACTTTTGGATACCCCAATAATTTCTATCATGTATCTAGCTCCTAACTTGGTTTTGTTTAAATGATGTACTTAATTAAAGTACCGTAGGTAGAAAACCAACTTGTTGTCACCCTTTGCTAACGCTCAGGATGACACTGCAATGGTATCCAAATCAAGCCCACTAGTGTCTTACGTGTGATCTATTGTAACGTCATCTTCCCCGACCGGTGACTCCTGAACATCTCGCAGCCGCCTCTCGATACTGCGAGATCTTCGAGAGGCAGTATCAATAGTGTTACTGGCCTCATCCAGTTTCTTTTTGGTCTTTTCCAAGACATCGCCAAACCTGCCAAATTCGGTTTTAACTACCCCCAGTAGCTCCCATACCTCACTGGAACGTTTTTCGATAACCAGAGTTCTAAAACCTACCGCTAGACTGTTTAAGAGAGCCATCATGGTATTGGGACCGGTTACGATAACCCGGAAATCGTTCTGCAGGGAGGACATTAGTCCAGGTCTTCTCACCACTTCAGCATACAGGCTTTCCGTGGGCAGAAACATTATGCCGAAATCAGTGGTATGAGGAGGATCTAGATACTTATCTCGTATACGCTGGGCTTCTAATTTTATGCGTTTTTCTAGTTGGCGACCTGCTTCTTCCACCTGATCCGCCAGGCCCTTCTCACTAGCCTCTACTAAACGCAAATAATCTTCCTGGGGAAACTTGGCATCAATAGGGAGCCAGACTTCTCCGTAACCTTGGTTTAAGCCAGGCAGTTTGATGGCAAATTCAACTCTTTCGTTGCTGCCCTGCACGGTACAAACATTAAGGGTATACTGTTCCGGGCTTAATACCTGTTCCAATATATTGCCTAACTGTATTTCTCCCCATATTCCCCGAGTTTTAACATTGGTTAGCACTTTTTTTAGATCCCCTACTCCCGAAGCCAGGGTCTGCATTTCCCCTAATCCCTTATGTACCAGTTCCAGCCTCTCACTCACCAGTTTGAAGGACTCGCCCAAACGGTTTTCCAGGGTTGCGTGAAGCTTCTCGTCTACTGTAAGTCGCATCTGCTCAAGTTTTTGGTTGTTGTCATCCTGAAGCAGCTTTATTTTTTCTTCTATGGTCTGACGCATGCGGTCTAGTTTCTGCTCATTGCTTATGGTCAAGCGGGAAAGTTGCTCGGAGAATATATCGAGTTGATTTTTTTGAAAACCGGCGATTTCGCTCATGCGAGTTAGCATGGAGTCCTGAAAAAAGTTCAGGTTCTTAGCCATTTCTTCCCGGTTGTACTGGGCTTGAATAGAAGACTCGCTGCGCAGGGTGGACAACTCATTGCTCAGGGCATGTAGAATGTTAGCCTGACTTTTTTCTAACAGGGCTAATCTGATTTCAACCTGGGTTACGCTATCTGGCAAACGTTCTAATTTTTGCATAGCACTCCGCATACTCCGCTGCCAAAACAGAAGGGTTATGATTCCCGCAATAAATATTAAATTGATTGCTAGTATATTTTTATCCAAAGGGTTAGTTCCTCCTTGCTATAATACTTGGACATACCTACTACATTGTATATGAACTGGAGTTCGAAGGAAATGGATTGTAATATTTACTGGTATTTTTAGATTAACCTGGAAAGTATTATGTCTATAAGATGTGCTAGCAAAAAAGCCTGGAGTTATAGTGGCTTATTTAGGTGTGTGTTATAATAAAAGTATATTTAAATCTATCTAGCATTCTCTAATTATAGTTAAGTGTTGAGCAATGTATTTAAGGAGGCCAAGATTTGGTGTCCAGCCTTCTGCAAAGCATCATTAAGTAGAGCATTTGAACCATGAAAGTGTTCAAACCTTAGACGGTAAAAATATAAAGGAGGTTGGAAATATGGAGAAAATTGTAGTAAAATTTAAGAAACTGGTCTCATGGGCTCATTTACCTGAATACGAGACTCGGGGTGCTGCAGGCTGTGACATAAGTATTGCATATCAGGAAGAAATTGTCCTCTATCCTAAGGAGGTCAGAAGTTTTGCCGCTGGTTTTGCAATGATGATTCCATCGGGATATGAAGCGCAAATAAGAAGCCGGGCTGGTATGGCAGGAAAAGGTATCGTAGTTGCTAATGCACCCGCCACAATTGATGGAGATCATAGTGGTGAAATTAAGATCTTGCTCCTTAATGTAACTGATAAGCCGGTTAAGATTCTGCCGGGCCAAAAAGTAGCTCAGATGGTATTCGGTCCCGTTTTACAGGCGGAGTTCATTGAGGAGATTTAGAAGACTAGAGATCAGTAGTTATTAAAAAATAGTGGCATTTATATGGTGACTTTGCATATATATTCAAAGTCCCTGAAAACACACGGGAAAGAAAATAATTATAAATTTTAAGGAGGAATTGGAAATTTGAAAACACAGGAACAATTGACAAAATCATTCGCTGCATCTGATGACATGGTTAAAAAATTCTGGGATATGTGGATGGTTGGTCTGGGCAGTGTGACCTGGACTCAAGAACAAATGGAAGCAATGGGAAAAAAATACCTGGAACAACGCCAGTTAGCCCGTGATGAGAGCAAAAAGGTAATTGAAGATATGCTCAAACAGGTTCAGACCAATCAATCGCAATCACAGAAAATAGTTCAGGAAGCGGTGGGTACCTTATTTGCCACCGTTGAGACACCGTTCTCTACTTTCTACGAGGATTTCCTGAAAAAGATGCAGGAGCTATCTAAAGCAGAATAGGGGAGCCCTAATTTGTAAAAGGGGAGTATGCTAAATGGTGGAGCATATTTTTGAGGAGTTAAAGGTGGGGGATACCGGATATGTGGAAAAAACTATTTCCGAATTTGATGTCTATAATTTTGCCGGAATAACCGGTGATTTTAGCTGGTTGCATATTAATGAAGAGAAATCCCGAGAAGGACACTTTAAAACTCGAATTGTACATGGCATGCTTTTGTTAGGGATGATTTCCACTGTGATTGGTAACCAAATGCCAGGTGCGGGAACTATTTATGGGAGTCAGAATCTAAGATTTATAAGACCTTGCTATATACACGATACAATTCGGGCTCAAACCCAGGTCATAGAATTGATGCCCGCTGGTAGAGTAAAACTCAGAACCACCTGCCATAATCAGAATGGAGAACTAGTTATAGACGGTGAGGCCATAGTAATTCCTCCCCGTAAACATGTGGAGCAATAATTAGAATGAAAAGGGGTAGCTAGTGACGAAAATTTCACTGGGCTACCCCTTTTGTATAGTGAAAGGAGGGGACGGCTAGTCCGTGGGTCCGCCTTCCCAGTACTGTCTTATTTTTCGCAGGGCATAACCTCCGAAAAAAAGACCGTTAATAAATGCCACCGGTACGGCCAAGGAATCAAAGTTGAATTTGTGCTGATTGCGTTTGCTATTTATTCTGCGAATTCTGCTCAAGTAAATCCCTCCTTTGCGTTATTTTTAGCCGAAGGGACAATAATTATAGCTGGTTTTCAATTGCATAAATAACTTAAAATGGTAACCTAATTATTTATTTCAGCAGTGTAAAAATATTTTAAATACATAAAGCCAAGCTCCAATTAAATGACCGATTAGATAAATTTACAGATCATTTGCCATCCTGCTGGCAAAATGTTAAATTAAAATAACTATTAAATTAAACACCAAAGTGAAGTCCTGTGTTATACTCCTAGTCGGAACATTTTTTGTGCAGGATTACTATATAGGGGATAAATATGAAAAATATTAAAAAAACCAGCTTCCCCCGGGCGATGCTTAAAAAACTAGCCGAAGACATCGCCCATCTTATTTCCACTAATGAGGGTAGCTTATCAATTCTGGAGATAATAGAGGAGATTCCTTATGACGTAAGACCAGATGTCATCGAGGGCTTGTCTGCTTTTTATGGATCTGAACTGGTAGCTTTTTACCAACTTATTAAACAGGAGTATGGCAAGGAATTTGAAGCCATATGCAATCGAGCTTTGGCTAAATATAGTTTAGCCGGGTTGGATATTGGTTTTAGGCCTATCGCCAAGGGCGATTTTTATAAATCCTATGCCACTGCTAGCCGACATACAGGTCGAGTGACCATAGATGTTGCCTGGAAAAAGCCGGATTCAGGTCTATATGTGGAGTGTTTTTTTCTTACCTATAGCTCAGATGGGGTGCACAGTTTTTTTATTGTAGAAAATATGAGTGTGGAACAATACGAGGGTGATCGAAAAATCTTAGCTGATATGGTGGAAATTAGTTATGAAGCAAGCTGTTTCCTCATTAATGATGCGTATAAGTTTAACGTACGTTTTATGAGTAGACCAGCTCTGGGAAAATTTTTGTATCAGAAATATTTGGATGAAGATCCGGATTTCAGTCATATCCATTCAAATGCTGTATTAAGGAAGCTCACAGCTAAGCTTACACCGCGCCAAATGGTTAATAGTTTCTTCCATGCGCTACGGGGACAGGACTTTAATTATATGTTCTCAATTCTATCAGATAGCAGTATGTCTCAAGGAATGTTGTTGCAACAGCTAAACCGAGCCATGAACCCGGGAGCGCTGCTGCTGGAAGGACAGGCTGAAGAGGTAAAGGGCTCCAACAATAACGCGGAACTTACCGCCTATTCCATAACCATGTATGAACATGAAGTATATCGTAGCGATTATGTTTTTAAAATGCTTAAGGAAATGGATGGAGATTGGTTAATATCCAGCATTGAGCGAGTGGAGAACCGCAAGCTGGAGGCTAGTTCGGAGTTTAATCCTTTTGCTATGCAGGTCTTCTGTAGGGTTTATGAAATCCTGGATGTAGACGAACTTTTTGAAATATTGGACAGGGTAGATAATATCAGGGAGGTAGAGGAACTACCTTATGGAATGCACATGAGAGTTACTTGTTTTGAGGATGACTTCAATCATGGGGTGTCATTTATGACTGGAGTTATCGCGGACATGGTTATTAATGGCGACGAGTTTGTGGTGATATCTCAGGATCATGATTCCACCGAAGATTTTCACAACCTTTTCACCATTGATCGCCTGGGACCTCTAGTCGCCCGGGGCAAATATGAACTCAGCCTGACCAGTGCCTATAGATACTTGAACGGACAATATTTGAATTTTGAGGATATACTCCTAAACGAGGAGAGGGATTCTTTTTTTGAAGATGGTATGCGCTTTATTACTGCCCGTTATATTGTAAAAGACCGGAACCAGGTTTTAAGTAGATTAGAAGAAATGGCCAACTTGAAAGTTGAATTGCCGGGAGAATTTCAAGTTTTTTACCAATCGGATAATTGCTGTGATAAACCCGGATTTTTATCTGAGTGTATTTTGGGTTCTAACTGGATTACGGTGTCAGCTTTTGGTGACAAGGATATAGGTTTAATCCGTCAGCGTTTTGAAGAGGATATGTATGATGCGCTGGAATTTGATGGTTTGGAAGTTAGAGAAGAAGGGATATTTGAAATCCTTAGTTCCGATGTAAAGAAGCAATACCCTGAGCTGGAATCAGCCTTAAAAGAAATGTACCTGAACAAATGGTATAATTCACATTTGCCTCCTCTTAGCGGCATGA
>Ga0351930_1061_pt1 | contig 20398 bp, 12 predicted proteins | sample BONcelT113001E10_FD_205823 | JGI IMG/M metagenome (GOLD analysis project Ga0351930, IMG submission 205823) | Enriched cells from coal bed in the Powder River Basin, Montana, United States - BONCAT cells T11 rep2 HSBNCT.T11.300.1.E10 ...
CCCATGATGAGGGGTGATACAGGGAGAAAAACAGTTGCCGTCACGGCTCGTCTTCCCGTCGGCGCACGCTCCCTTTCACCGGGCTGACTTGTTTCCAGAAACAGATAATTATTCGCGTACGTGGAACTTTTCGGTTCTTTGACCAAGACAGCGTAGGGGGCCAAGCGTTCAGGAAGACCAGCTTCACGAACGCCCATGTGTAGGGAAAAGGGATGTCCCGTACAGGCAATCGATTTGATACGATGCTTGAGCCGCCGGAGGCATTTCCGGTCCAGCAGAAACTGATCCAATTTTTCCCACTGCGTGCTCACGACAAGAGAACGGCTGCGCAGGCTTACGGGTCTCCCAGAAATACTGAGATCGGCGATGATCCCAGAATCAATTTCCAAGCGAATCACTTCACAGTCCTTAATCAAGACTCCGCCCTCCTCTACAAAGCGGCGGTATAGCTCACTTGCCCAAGCGTTGCGGCTAACAAGCGGGGAGTAACCTCCCAAACGGGAGAAGAAGAGAGCATGTAAAGCTGACAAGGGCGGAGGTTGATCTGCGAAATCGAGTGATGCACAAACAGAAAGTTCTGCTTCCAAAACCGCTTTGAAGGTGCGATCCAACGTTCCCAGTTGATGTCGTAGTGAGAGGTAGTCCCGGAGGAGGAAAGGTAGGTTAATCAATTTATGCAATGTTTTTCTGGTGTAACCTTGGGAAGGTTGATTGCCGTAGCTGGCCAGCCAATCGATTGTGTGTCTGCCGGCTCTTTCCAGGGAGTTGAATAAATTGGTTATGGCCCTTTCTGACTCGGGGAATTCCCGTTTCACCTCCTGGAGCCATGTATTCGTATCGCTAAAGAGATCCAAACGGTATCCGGGAGAAATGATTTGAAGGCAGGAAAGCGGAACTTCCGCAGAGAGTAAACCGTCCGGAAAAAGTGCAAGATCCGGGTAGAAATTCTTGGTAATGGCAGAACCCGTGATGCTGGCCAATGGCAAGGGGTTTACAGAGAAGGTATAACCTGCCTCGGCATAGACATGATCTGGATCCCGTTCTGCCACCAGAACGGTTTTCATACCGCGGTGATTAGATGCCAGTGCGGTAATCAGGGTGCTCAAATCGCTTCCGATGATCAGGGTGTCGTACATATGGTAAGGCCTGTTTGTCTGTACGGAACAGTCTCCAGGATCGGCATATCTTGGAGAAAAAGATTAAAAACGCGTTAGGGGAGGATTGTGAAGCACCGTCTCGGGGGGCCTTGATAGGTTCTTGATGCGAACCTTTCGCCCCAGGACCTCAATTCTTCCTTCTGCGTAATATTGAATGGCCTGAGGGTAGATCCGATGTTCTTCCATAAGAATACGATGGGATAAGGTATCCTTCGTGTCATCATCATAAACCGGAACCACTGATTGAATAATGATTGGACCCGTATCGACACCCTCGTCGACAAAGTGGACCGTGCATCCGGAAAACCTGACACCGTAATCGATGGCCTTCTGCTGAACATGAATTCCTGGGAATGCTGGTAGAAGGGATGGATGGATATTCATGATCCGCATGGGAAAGGCCCGAAAGAACTCCTCAGAAAGGATACGCATGAAACCGGCCATAATAACCAGTTCTACGCCCGCAGCGTTTAATGTCTCCAGGACATTTCTGTCGAATGATTCCCTCGTTGAAAATATCCTATGATCTATGAACCTTGCGCTGATATTCTGATCAAGGCAACGGACTAGGGCATAGGCGTCACGATTGTTACATAAAACCACATTGATTTGCGCATCAAGGGTCCCATCTTCGCAACGATCAATGATGGCCTGAAGGTTTGACCCATTTCCCGAAACAAGGACCCCCAAATTTAGCTTTCTTGTCATGCCAATAGCCCGCTATTCAATGTCCCGCCGTTCCAATCCGAAACGCTCGCAAGAATAAGAATTAGACTCAGCAATACATATCCAGCGCTATGCTTGTGATCGGCATTCTACAAGATGGAAACGGGTGCCTGATCATTATCCCTCTTTTCAATTGTTCCTAGCAAACATGCTTTCTCTCCAAGCGTTTCCAATCTTTCCATAACTTCCGTCTGGTCTTTTTCAGAAACGACCAAAATCATTCCGATTCCCATATTGAAGACACGAAACATCTCAGAATCTTCAATTTTCCCGGTCCTTTGAATAAGATCAAAAATAGACGGCACTTGCCAACTGTCTTTTTTAATTACCGCTCGACAAGGTCCTGGAACAATTCGTGGAATGTTGTCGAGAAAGCCTCCCCCGGTAATATGGACGATCCCGCGAACGTTGAAATATTTGATAAGATTTAAGATCGATTTGACATAAATTCGTGTTGGCTGAAGCAACTCATCGCCAATGGTTTTATCCAGCTCCGTTACGGTATCAGAGTGACTGAAATGGCCATCTTCAAAAAGGACACGCCGGGCCAAGGAGAAACCATTGCTATGGAGACCCGAAGAGCGCAGGCCGATAATGCGATCTCCAACACGAATCTCCGATCCATCGATAAGCTTGTCCGCTTCCACAACACCAACACAGAAACCGGCCAGATCATACTCGTTATCCGGATAAAATCCCGGCATCTCGGCCGTTTCTCCACCAATCAAAGCACAGCCGGCCTCTTGGCAGCCACAAACAATGCCCTCGATGATCTGGACACTGGTTTCTACCCGAATTCTACCGGTGGCAATATAGTCCAGAAAAAAGAGTGGTTCTGCCCCTTGGACAACGACATCATTGACAGACATGGCCACAAGATCGATTCCAATGGTATTGTGCTTGTCCATCATTTGCGCGATCTTCAGTTTGGTGCCGACACCGTCTGTCGATGAAACCAGAATAGGATCTTTGTTTTTGCTAAGATCCAGATGGAAAAGTGCGCCATAGCCGCCGATGCTGCTCATCACTTCCCTCCGTGAAGCTGTTTTCAGCAACGGTTTTATTCGTTCGATAAATGAATTCGCCCGATCGATGTCAACCCCGGCATCCTTATATGTGGTTTTTTTCACTATCATTTATTCCCCTGTCATCATCTGCATGAACCGCAGTTCCCGTTGGCAATGCAGTTTCTATTGTTTCCTAAAAGGATTACGTGTAGCAAAGACAGTTATCATAGCTGCTATTATCTATCGTATGTCCTGAGCAAAGTCAATTCTTTCCTTGCGACATAATGTGATCTCTGGTATGTGCACAAAACGTAACCAGCTAATAAATAAGATAAATATTATTGTTGGATTGGGCGAGCCGATGCAATTACTGGATCAGATTCTGGAACGGCTGCTGGCTCCTCTCCTGTTTGCCGGCGGGAATAACTTTGCTCGTTTGGCATTGGTCAAAAAATTGGAAACGGCGGTTAGCACACTTTCTCTTCAGTTGCAGCAAGAAACCGCAAGGGAGGTGCATGGCGATCAAAGAAAGGACCTTATGGCCTTAATCCAGCACCTATCAGACCTGTTTTCACAATATGACAACCTTGAACTATCTGAAAAAAAGAGCAGAATAACTAAGGCCATTCGATGCATTTCGGATATCAAGGCGCTTCTTACATGCCACAAGGCCGATAGAATTCTGGCAAAGGGGAGCATGCCGGGTGACGATGCGGAAAAAACTATATCATTACTTGTTGCAACCATTCGTGATGCCCGGGGAATCGGACCAAAAATCGCTAACCTTCTGTCTAGCAAAGACATTTTAACGATTGAAGACCTTCTGTACTTTTTGCCCAGAAACTATCAAGACAGGCGGAAGATTCAAGCAATAAGCGATACGGTACCGGAGGTTATTCAAACCGTCGTGGGTAGAATAACGCTTTCCGGAATGCGCTACTTCGGGCGGCGAAAAATATTTGAGGTCACTATTAAAGACGAACACGGAACACTGAAGGCCAAATGGTTTAAAGGTCGTGAAGCGTATCTGAAGGGAACATTCAAAACCGGGAGACGCCTGATCCTGACGGGGATGGTGGGTGGATTTCCTTTCGACAGGGAGATGATTCATCCCGATTATGAGATCATCGACGAGAATGACGATCAATCGCTGCATTTCAAGCGTATCGTTCCCGTCTACTCGGAGACCGAAGGGGTAGCACAAAAAACATTCAGGAGGATCATGTGGCAGGCCTTGAGGGATTATGGCGGCGCAATCTGCAGTCCGATTCCTCGTGAGATTCTCAGCATCCGAAAATTGCCTGACATCCGTCAGGCCCTCCGTCAGGTCCATTTCCCCTCGGATGAGGAAGATATTAAGCCCTATCTGGAGGCTACATCCGACGCTCACCGCAGGTTGATATACGAGGAGTTTTTCTTTTTTCAGCTTGCCCTAGGTATGGCTAAAGAAGTTCATCACTGTGAGCCGTCCATTTCCTTTCGTACGTCGGAAGAGATCCTGAATCGGTTCTTTGGTCTCCTTCCTTTTGTCTTAACGGCCGCGCAGCGACGGGTGATCGCTGAAATTATGCAGGACATGGGTTCATCGCGAAGGATGTATCGCCTCCTCCAAGGGGATGTCGGTTCCGGGAAAACGATCGTTTCTGTGGCTGCCATGATCATGGCCTGCAGTAACGGCTACCAAGCTGTTCTGATGGCTCCCACAGAGATTCTTGCCGAGCAACATTATCAGACATTAAAGCGGTGGGCAGACCATTTTGGTTTACGGGTAAGCTTGATCACAAGAAATGCAACCATTCATGAGCGAAGGGAAATATCTGCTGATCTCGAAACGGGGGCGATCAACATCGCAGTTGGAACCCATGCCTTGATCCAGCAATGGGTTATCTTCGGCAAACTCGGGCTGGTCGTGATTGACGAACAGCATCGTTTTGGCGTCCTGCAAAGGTCACAATTGCTTAACAAAGGATTAAGGGCGGATATTCTGGTCATGACCGCAACCCCTATTCCAAGAACACTGGCCATGACGGTATACGGAGACCTCGATCTTTCCCTGATCGATGAAATGCCGCCAAAAAGGATATCCATCCAAACCCGTGTATTTTCCGAAGGACAACGTCAGCGCCTCTACGAAATCATCCGGAAGGAAGTCAGGCGGAACCGTCAGGTATTTATGGTTTATCCTCTCATCGAGGCATCAGAAAGTGTGGATCTCAGGGATGCCGCACGCATGGCGGCACAGCTTAAAGAGGAGGTGTTTCCTGATTACCGGGTTGAACTTATCCATGGTCGAATGAAAAAAATTGAGAAGGAAGCGATCATGGCCGCTTTTGGTAGTGGTAAAATACGTATTCTCGTAGCCACCACTCTGATTGAGGTCGGAATTGACATTCCTGCAGCTTCGCTGATGGTTATCGAACATGCCGAGCGTTTCGGTCTTTCACAACTCCACCAACTCAGGGGGAGGGTTGGACGGGGCGATATCCCATCGTCCTGCATCCTGATGACATATGGCAATACATCCGATAAGGCACTACAGAGGCTGAGGATTATGGAAGAGACCAATGATGGGTTTCGTATTGCAGAAGCAGATTTGGCTATACGGGGACCAGGTGAGTTGATGGGGACAAGGCAATCAGGACTCCCTGAATTCCGGGTTGCCGATATTCGGCGTGATTCCGTCCTGCTCAGCGAAGCGCGCCAAGATGCATTTTCACTGATCCAGAAGGACCCATTCCTGGAGATTCCTGGACATCGTGAATTGCGCAAAGAAATATACCGACGCTGGGGAAAGACGATAGCGTTGGCAAAATTGAAGGGACAATGAATTCTTTTGACAAATCATAATAAACTGATATAGAAGCGTGCAGAATTCATGACCCCGGAATACCAAAATCACTTAGGAAAATACATGAAGACGATTTCGATTGGGTTGATCGGCCTTGGAACCATTGGCACGGGTGTCGTCAAGCTGCTGCACGACAACGCCGGGTTGATCGCGGACAGACTCGGGGCCAAGATAAGTCTCAAAAGAATTGCAGACATCGATATAGACCGGCCCAGAGGAGTACCGATTGAAGAGGGCGTACTTACCAGGGATGCGACCCTTGTTATTAATGATCCAGGCATCGACATTGTCGTCGAACTCATGGGTGGTAATGAACCTGCGAAAACTTTTATCCTTCAGGCCATCAAACAAAACAAACATATTGTTACGGCCAACAAAGCCCTGCTTGCCACCTATGGCGATGGGATATTTCACGATGCATCCCGACAGGGTGTCAATATTGGTTTTGAAGCCAGTGTTGGCGGAACTATCCCCATCATTAAGACGATCAAGGAAAGTCTTGTCGCCAATCACATTCTATCCTTCGCGGCTATTTTGAACGGGACATCCAATTTCATCCTCAGCAAAATGACCGATGAAGACAAGGGGTTTGATGAAGCCCTGGCGGAAGCCCAAAGACTTGGCTTTGCCGAAGCCAATCCCATCTATGACATCGAAGGAAACGACGCGGCTCATAAACTGACGATTCTCCTGTCTTTGGCATATGGAAAAAAGGTGTCCACGGAGGCCATCTACCGGGAGGGGATTTCTCAGATAAGCCTCCAGGATATTCAACTGGCCAAAGAACTTGGATACAGGATCAAGCTCTTGGCCATCGCGATTCTTCGTAACGGGGTAGTTGAGGCGCGCCTTCATCCGACAATGATCCCGCTCGATCATTTGCTTGCCAACGTCAACAGCAATTTTAATGCCTTTCACATCATCGGCGATGCCTCTGGTTCTGTCTTTCTCTATGGGCAGGGCGCTGGAATGATGCCCACGGCCAGTGCTGTTGTCGCTGATATTGTCGATATCACACGCGATATTCTTAAAGGCATTGCAGGCAGGGTTCCTCCGCGAGTGCGAGATGAAAATGCCATCGAAGATATTAAACTGATGCCGTTTGATCAGATTCGAACGAACTATTATTTCAGGTTTTCTGTTCTCGACCGTCCCGGCGTGCTTTCAAAAATATCCGGTATTCTGGGTGAAAAAGACATCAGCATTGCTACGGTCATCCAGAAAGGACGAAAGCAAGCGGGTGCCGTGCCGATCGTTATGACGACACATAAGGCCCGTGAACTAGACGTTCAGAACGCCTTGGAAGAGATCGATCGGCTAGACATCGTCATGGGGAAAACCGTTTTGATCCGCATTGAGGATGATAAACTCCGATGAAATATGTGATTCTTCTGGCAGACGGGATGGCCGACCATCCATGCTCTGAGCTTGGTGGAAAGACCCCGCTGGAATATGCCCGGACGCCTTACATGGACTGGATTGCTGCCAAAGGAACACAGGGCTTGATCGATACGATTCCCAAAGGTCTTCCACCGGGAAGTGACGTGGCCAATCTGTCCGTCCTCGGTTACGACCCTGCGGTCTGCTTTACGGGAAGGGGACCTCTTGAAGCCGCCAATATGGGACTTGACCTTTCACCGGTAGATGTGGCATTTCGCTGCAACCTTGTGACTCTTGGACCAAAACCAGATCAGCTGATGGAAGATTTTACAGCTGGCCATATCACTTCAGCCGAGGGGGAAAAGATAGTTGAGACCCTCCAGGCGGAATTCGGGCGGAAAGAATTTTCATTTTACCCTGGTGTCAGTTATCGACATATCATGGTTTGGAGGCGTGGGATCGCTGAAATGAGAGTCACGCCACCACACGATATCACTGGCCAGGCGAGCGTTCAATATCTGCCGAACGGTCCGGGATCGGAAAAAGTTATTAATATCATGCGTACATCACAGGATGTTCTCGCGGAGCACCCTATCAATAAAGAGCGAGTGGACAAAGGTCTCCGACCGGCAAATGCGATCTGGCTCTGGGGGCAGGGACATATCCCAAAAATGAGGAAAATACACGAAAGATATAAAGTTCATGGGGGGATGATATCTGCTGTCGATCTGCTCAACGGTATCGCCGTTTACGCGGGATTGGAAATCCTGCATGTGGCAGGCGCGACAGGGTATACGGATACCAACTACACAGGAAAAGGGCAAAAAGCTTTAGAGGCTCTTAGGGATCTCGATCTGGTTTTTATCCATGTTGAAGCACCGGATGAAATGGGACACGAAGGTAATCTTTCGGGTAAGATTCAGGCAATAGAGGACTTTGATGAAAAAGTTGTTGGTACTATCCTAAAGGATATTGGCAGTTATGGGCCATTTCGAGTAGCTGTCTTGAGTGATCATCCTACGCCTCTTGAGATTAAAACCCACACCGGAGACCCCAGTCCGATTGCCGTTTTCTCCTCCATCGAAGCCGAAAATCAAGGACGAAAAATCAACTTTGGTGAAACACAAGCCAAAGGCAGTGGGAATCTTATCTCTCCTGGCCACGATTTCCTTGATCTGTTTATTCGTTACTGGAGCAAATTCACTAAGCATAACCGGTTATGAATATATTTCTTCCGTAGCATTAACAAGAGAAAGAAGGGAAGCCAAAACGATGGCAGCAAAAATCACCCCGAAGGACCTTCAGGAACCGGACAAATTACAGCTTTTATTCCTGGCAGCCCGAACATTCGTAGAAAAGCACCGCTCACGAATCGTAATCGGTGCCGGGCTATTCGTGCTTCTCGTAATTCTATCGGGTGGCTGGTATATATATCAGCTCCAATACGAAAGGACTGCTGAGAAAATCTACTCACGCGTTTTTGAATCGATGATGAAAGAATTCGCGACATCCGAACTTGAAACCATCAAGGGTTATAAGGATCTGATTGCCCAGTTCCCCAGAAGTCATGCCGCCCTTTCGGCTCATTACCGCCTTGGCAACCTTTATTTGAACCGTCGTGAAATCGATGCCGCGACAAAAGCCTATGAGGATTTCCTTAGAAAAGTACCGAAAAACAGTGACCTTCAAACGCTGGCGCTTAACGGTCTGGGCACTGCCTATGAATTTGCCATGGATTATAAGCAAGCACTGAAGTATTATGAAAAAGCACTTGAAACGAGTGCCGCTCCCTCTTTTGAGGCCATGAATTACAACAATCTCGGACGAACCTATGAGGCTCTGAACAATTACCCAAAAGCTGTGGAGTACTACTCTAAAGCACATGATAAAACGATAGACCCCCTCATGAAACTGTATCTGAAAAGAAGGGTCGCACAACTATCTTAAATAAAGGTAGAAACCTATTACTTGTGATCTTTTCCTTTGATCGGATATTCCTATGGCTGATGATTATTACAAGACCCTTGGACTGGACAAGAAAGCCTCTTCCGAGGATATTAAGAAAGCCTATCGAAAGCTTGCCCTCAAGTATCATCCCGATAAAAATCCCAATGACCGTGAGGCCGAAGAAAAATTCAAGAAGATCAGTGAGGCCTATGCCGTACTGAGCGATGCGGAAAAGAAAAAAGAGTACGATAATTTTGGCTCAGATCAGTTTAGTCGTCAATATTCACAGGAAGACATTTTCCGCAATTTCGACCTTAACGATATTCTCAGAGACCTGGGTTTTGGATTTCCGGGGGGAGGCGGATCTTCCATGCGGGACGGATCGCGAAGGGGTGGAAGCTATACCTTTCGAAGCGGTGATTCTTTTGCCGACCTCTTCGGCCACTCACGACAGAATGTTTATCAAGCGCCACGAAAGGGGGAGGATCTTCAATATAACTTGTCAATTACCCTTGAGGAATCCGTCTTTGGCGCAGAAAAGAAGCTGGCGCTCCAGAGGGACAATAAGGTTGATGAAATCTCTGTTCAAATTCCTGCAGGAATCAATACCGGGAAGCGTTTGAGATTGACAGGAAAGGGCGCTGAGGGAATACATGGTGGCTCTCCTGGAGATCTATATTTACACATTACAGTAATACCTCACCCCATATTTGCCAGAGACGGGAATGATATCTATCTTGAAAAATCGATTCCATACTCACACGCCGTGTTAGGTACCAGTATGGACGTGCCTACCATCGATGGAACGGTCAAGCGGGTCAAAATTCCCGCGGGTACACAAAATGGAACAAGAATTCGCCTGAAAGGTTACGGTGCACCGGCACTCAAGGGTTCGGGTGCATCTAAGGGGGATCAGTATGTGAAGATAACCATCGAAGTGCCGCGTAAAATCAACGATAAGCAAATGTCCGTGATTAAAATACTGGCAGATGAAGGGTTGTGATCCACCGACGCTGCACATCATTTGATCTGTCCCATAATAAATGTTATGTAAACCAAGTAATGAGAGACGTTTTCGGTCCATTAAAATTCGACAAGTTTCATATTCCCAATGGCTTCTATTTTGTCACCTTTGACGATCAATTTACCGAAATAAGATCCACATCTGCACCAATTAAAATATCGACATTACGGATACATATACTTTCATAAATGAAGTTATTGTTTAAGCATTTCTTGCGATAGGTTCTTTCTCGGAAATCGTTCGGATGGCACAGCGCATGTCGTCTAAATATTTGAATTAAAGAAACACAGTCGCTCCGTTGCCGAGAACTGTATCTGTTTCAAGCTTCAATTGAAGAGAAAGATCGACCTTCACCTCCTCGCCCAGGTAGATCAATGTTTCGGATTGCTCCTCCAGAAGTCTGAAAAAAACCTCGTTTTTGCCTCGATATTTTTTGAGAATATTCCGCAACGCGTCGAGGTCATCTGCGGACGATTTCCTTAGGTCAATAGTAAAATAGGCGCTGTGGTAGGATTGCTCAGCGGCAACGGACAATGGAAGCGCTTCTGTGGCAATGACCTTTACTGCCTCTTCTCCTACATCGAGGGATCCCTTGATCAGCAAGGGTTCGTCGTCATGCAAAAGATCATAATAATTCCGATAAATCTCAGGGAAAAAGATCACAGTGATCGTCCCCTTGAGGTCTTCCAAGGTGATGTAAGCCATCGTGTCTTTACGCTTTGTAGTCACGTCACGGATGTTGCTGACGATCCCCGCAACCGAAACCGTTTCGCGGTCCGATTTCGAAGCGAGGTTTGATGAATCCGCACTGACCATCAATCCGAGGCGATCTGAAAAATTAGATAGCGGATGGCCTGTGATGTAAAACCCGATGGTATCTTTTTCATAGGTTAGCAGTTCCTTGTGATCCCACTCGGGAAGATTGGGAATGGAATCGTTTCCATAAAAATCTTGATTTGAATCGTTCGAAGACTGCTCGAACTGTTCTAAGAAATTAACCTGAGCGCTGGAGCGCTCCCGTAGTCGGTGTTGAGCTACTTCCATGACGTTCTCATAGCACGAGAATAATTGCCGTCGATGATGACCCGTAGAATCAAATGCGCCACACTTGATCAAGCTTTCAATAACCCTCTTGTTTACTTTTTTTTGATCAACGCGATTACAAAAGTCAGAAAAGCAAGTGAACTTTTCACCCTCATCGCGTGCTGCAATTATCGAATCAATGGCCCCAACGCCGACGTTTTTCACGGCGGCCAAACCAAAACGCACAGAGTCTCCCGAAACACTGAAATCTCTTTGGGATTCGTTGATATCGGGTGGAAGAACATGGATTCCCATTTCCTTGCAGCTGCAAATATGGCTGATGATTTTGTCTCGGTTGTCTTTTTCGCTGGTAAGAAGTGCGGCCATAAATTCGGTGGGATAATGGGCCTTGAGGTAGGCTGTTTGGTAAGAAATGATCGCGTAAGCGGTACTGTGGGATTTGTTGAATCCATATTTCCCAAAGGTTTCCATTTGATCCCAGATTTTTCGCGCGGCCCCTTCCGGAATTTTTCTCTGTTTTGCTCCATCCAAGAACTTTGGTTTTTCCTTCAGTTCCATTTCATCGGTTTTCTTCTTGCTCATAATCTTACGGAGCGTATCCGCTTCCGAAAGAGTATAATTTCCTATTGCTACGGCAATTTGCATGACCTGCTCCTGGTATACAATAATGCCGTAAGTTTCCTTCAGAATGGATTCGAGTTCTGGAACTTCATAAATAATTTTAGTTTTCCCCTGCTTCCTAGCGATGAATTCCGGGACATTTTCCATCGGTCCTGGGCGATACAGGGCGATTAAAGCGATGACATCTTCAATACAGTCTGGTTTCATCCGGACAAGAATATCCTTCATTCCAGAACTTTCCAATTGAAATATACCGTCCGTATCCCCCCGCATGAGCAATTCATATGTCTTTCTGTCGTCGAGGGGAAGATTGTCAATATCCACCCCCATCTGACGTCCATCGTGGATGAATTTGAGGGCGTTTTTAATGACCGTGAGTGTCTTCAGGCCCAAAAAGTCAAATTTCGTCAACCCCACCCATTGGACATCATTCATGGCAAACTGCGTTACCACGTCATCTTTGGGGCTTTTGCAGAGGGGGATTCTTTCGACGAGCGGCACATCCGAAATCACGACACCGGCCGCATGCGTCGATGCGTGACGGTTCAACCCCTCCAGGGCCAGGGACAGATCGAGAAGTTTTTTGATCCGAGGATTTTTCTTCCCTTCATCCTGGATTCTCGGTTCCCGCTTAATGGCATCGTCAAGTTTTATGTTGAGAATATTGGGGATCATCTTGGCAATCCGGTCTACTTCGGCGTAAGAGATGTTCATGGCACGCCCGACATCTCTGAGAACCGCCCGTGCCTGCATTTTACCGAATGTGATGATCTGCGATACCTTGTCGCTACCGTATTTGTCTGTGACGTAGCGGATGATCTCGTCCCGACCTTCCGGACAGAAATCCGTGTCGATATCGGGCATGCTGACCCGATCTGGGTTGAGAAACCGCTCAAAGAAGAGCTTGTAGCGAATAGGGTCAATGTTTGTGATACCCGTGGCAAACGCGACCAGACTGCCGGCTGCTGAGCCTCTCCCTGGTCCGACGGGGATACCTCTTTGCTTGGCGTAATTGATGAAATCAGAAACGATAAGAAAATAGCCGGCAAAACCCATGGAGCGAATGATTCCAAGCTCATGATCGAGACGCTTCTCGTACTCCTGTCGAAATATTTGATCATTCCCGCCGGGTATCGTCTCAAGCAGCCCTTTGAGCCCTTCCTCCGACTCCCGTCTCAACCTGTCGTCAAGTGTTTCATCGCGGTTCACCTCAAAGCGGGGCAGATAAAATTTGCCGGTATTGAAGGTTAGATTGCATTTATCGGAAATATTTATTGTATTTTCAATCGCTTCGGGACAATATGCGAAAAGGTGTTTCATCTCCTCCGGCGAGCGAAAATAAAACTGATCGCTTCCAAAGCGCATCCTCTCGGCATCTTCCAGAGTTTTCCCGGTTTGTATACAAAGGAGAACTTCGTGGGCTTCGGCATCCCTTTGATTCAGGTAATGACAGTCATTGGTGGCCACCAGCGGGAAGCCATGCTTACGACTAATTTCCAACAGTCCCTGGTTTGCTAGGGCCTGCTCGGTCAATCCGTTTTCCATGATTTCGATGTAAAAATTTCCTTCACCGAAGATCTCTTGAAATTGGGTCGCAGCCCTTAAAGCCCCATCCATGTTATTCCGAACGACCTGTTCGGCGATCTCTCCGTGGAGACAGGCGCTCATCCCAATCAATCCTTGATGGCATTCTGCGAGCAGGTCCTTATCGACGCGGGGTCGATAATAAAAACCCTCCAAGAAGCCTGCCGTAGACAACTTCATGAGGTTTTTATAGCCCTGCATGTTTTTTGCCAGGACGACGAGATGGTTCGCGATCTCGCCGGTGCCGTGCCCGCTTTTTTCGAGACGACTTCGTGGGGCCACGTAAAGTTCACAGCCGATAATCGGCTTGATGCCGGCTTTATAGGCATGCTGATAGAAATCTACAGCGCCGTAGATATTGCCGTGATCGGTCATCGCGACGGCGGGCATTTGGTATTCCTTAGCCTTTGCAAACAGGTCATCCAGCCGGTTTGTCCCGTCGAGAAGGCTGTACTGAGTGTGAACGTGGAGATGGACGAAGTCTGCGTATTTCATGAATTAGTCTAACCAGTAGTTTGGAGCCTCTTTGGTAATGATGACATCATGGACATGACTTTCGCGGAGCCCCGCCGAGGTGATTTTTACGAAGCGGGATTTTTCTATTAAATCCGATATGTTTGTGCATCCTAGATAACCCATGCCCGCCTTTAGGCCCCCCATCAATTGGTGGATGCTGGCCGATAGTGAGCCGCGATAGGGAACCCTGCCTTCAATTCCCTCGGGAACGAGTTTCAAGTTGCTCTCCAGGTCATCCTGGTAATAACGATCCTTACTTCCCATTTTCATGGCCTCCAGTGAGCCCATGCCGCGATAAACTTTGTAACTTCTTCCCTGAAAGAGGATAGTTTCACCGGGACTTTCCTCAGTGCCCGCAAATAGTCCACCAATCATCACCACGTGGGCGCCAGCGGCCAGCGCCTTGACGATATCCCCTGAATACTTGACACCGCCGTCGGCTACCACGGGAATATCGTATTTGCCAGCCACCTTAAAGGCGTCCCGGATTGCACTCATCTGGGGCACACCAACACCGGCGATGATTCTCGTAGTGCAGATTGAACCCGGTCCCACGCCTACCTTGACGGCATCAACGCCGGCTTTGATCAACGCCTCAGCCCCTTCTGCGGTCGCCACGTTTCCTGCAATCAACTCACATTTCGGGAAATTGGCTTTCGTGTCCCGAACCGCATCAAGGACACCTGTTGAGTGTCCGTGAGAGGTGTCGATCACGATGACATCCGCGCCCGCAGCAAGCAAGGCGTGAATGCGCGCTTCACGATCAATGATGCCGACGGCTCCCCCAACCCTAAGCCTGCCCAGTGAATCTTTACTGGCTAGCGGATACTTCTTAATTTTTTCAATATCCTTGATCGTAATCAGACCGGTCAGGTGATAGTTTTCATCGACCACGAGAAGCTTTTCTATCCTGTGTTTGTGAAGCAGCTTCTTGGAATCTTCCAACGAAATATTGGAAGATGAGACAGTGACGAGATTTTCATGGGTCATCACGTTTGCCACGGGTTGATCGAGATCGGTCTCAAAACGCAGATCTCTGTTGGTTAAAATACCGACAAGACGTTTGTTCTTTATTACCGGTACACCGGAGATGCGGTAGCGATTCATCAAGTCCAAGGCTTCATGGACCTTTTGTTCTGGTTCGATGGTAATCGGATCAACGATCATGCCGCTTTCCGATTTCTTCACCTTGTCAATTTCGACGGCCTGTCTCTCAATGCTCATATTCCGGTGAATGATACCGATTCCACCCTCCTGTGCGAGGCAGATAGCCGTTCGGGATTCCGTTACAGTATCCATAGCGGCACTGACGATAGGGATGTTCAGAGTGATATTCCGGGTAAGTATGGTTGCTGAATCCACATCCCTAGGCAGAATACTGGATTCCGCCGGCACCAGCAGCAAGTCATCAAACGTAAAAGCTTCTACCACTTGGTCATCTAACATTTCTAGGGCCTCCGTCTCGGGAATTCTTTCGAGTGTGGCTGAAAAAACATTTGTCTGAATTTTATTATGTGTATCCTCTAAGGTGTAAAAAAATCGAGCGTTGTTTACAGTTCTTCGAGATAAAATATGGTACCTCCTCCTCACCGTTTCTTCTGGCAGGAAATCCCGAAAATGTAACCGACGCTACTTTATCTCACATCGAAGGTGTTAAAAACACCGTCTGCTGTCCAAAAGAACAGTGATGGGTCCATTGTTGATCGATTCAACGGACATCATTGTTTGAAAAACCCCCTGTGACACGGACCCATTGACATCTTTTATTAATTTTACGAAGTAGTTATACAAAACGATTGCATCCTGGGGATTTTCTGCTGCGGTAAAAGAGGGCCGGCGCCCCCTGCGGCAATCCGCTGCAAGTGTAAACTGAGAAATAACCATGATTTCCCCCCGAATATCGCGCAGGGAGAGATTCATCTTATTTTGGAGATCTTCAAAGATCCGAAGGTTTAATATTTTATCAGCCAGGTATTTGGCGTCCTCTTCACGGTCGCCCCTGGTAATTCCCACATATGCGAGAAGCCCTATTCCGATACTGGAAACCAACTTTCCATCGACTAGAACACGGGCTGTATCAACCCTTTGTATCAAGCTACGCATGAATTGGTTGCTTCTCCCTTTATGAGGCGATGAATAATACCAGTAAAGGCCCACGCCTTCAAGCATTTTGTACCGACTGTATAATTTCCATGGGATTGGAATGCGGCGTACTGATTCTCAACGTACCTGCCTTCATATTTTTCCGGAAATTGCCAGTGTGAGGTGATCATATTTATGGTATTGTCCATCCATGACCGGCCCGATACTCCTCATCAATCCCTGGATCTACGATTTTGCGGCTTATGATTTCTGGAACAAACCGCTGGGACTACTTTATTTGGCCTCACTTCTGAGGGCGAACGGACTGTCTGTATCTTACGTCGACTGTCTTGATCCTTATCATCCTGACCTGAAGAAGAATCCAAATCTCAAACAGCCAAGACGCACGCCGAGTGGTTCAGGTCGATATTTAACAGAGGTCATCCCTAAGCCAGGCCCTTTGAGGTCGGTTCCGCGTGCCTATCACCGCTATGGAATCACCACGAAAATGTTTACAGACACGCTCGACCAGATACCGCAACCGATACTCATCATGATCACATCGATGATGACATACTGGTATCCCGGGGTCTGGGATGTTATCGAACTGTCACGGATAAAGTTCCCGGGAGTACCAGTGGTCCTGGGAGGAAATTATGTCAATCTAGCCTACAGCCATGCTGTGCAATCAAAAGCCGACTTTTGCCTTGCAGGTCCTGCAGAAAAGTCCGTTCCGGTCTTACTTAAAGAACTCTTCAATCGTGACGCGATCTTCTTGCCGGAGGGCGAGTTGGATTCCCATCCCTACCCCGCTTTTGACCTTGTTCGCTGCTGCGATCAGGTGCCGATTATGACCTCAAGAGGCTGTCCATATCGATGTAGTTACTGCGCATCACATTTGCTGAATCCGAGCTTTAAGAGAAGAAATCCACTACGCGTCGTCGATGAAATCGATCACTGGAACCGATCTTTGGGTGTAAAGCATTTTTCTTTTTATGACGATGCGTTACTGATTAACTCAGAAGAATTGATTATTCCTCTTTTGCGAGAAATTATCCGGAGAAATATCAAAGTCCATTTTCACTGTCCCAATGGATTACATCTTAGAGCGATTACGCAGGAAGTGAGTGATCTGATGTTCCAGGCAGGTTTCAAAACACTGCGTTTCGGATTTGAAACCAACAACCTATCGAGGCAAATTCAAACAGGTGGGAAGGTTTTCAATGAAGAACTATCAGAAGCCCTCCATCTTTTGGAACTCAGTGGTTATCGCAGGAATGACATCGGCATATACCTTCTCTGTGGCCTACCCGACCAGTCCGCCGAGGAAATCGGGCAAAGCATCCGTTTCGTGCGTTCCTGCGGGGCGAGGCCGTTCCTCGCTGAATACTCTCCCATTCCGGGAACGGACTTGTGGGTCGATGCCGTGATGTCATCGCCCTACCCTATCGCCCGCGAACCTCTCTTCCAGAACAATACGCTCTTGCCGTGCAGCAGCAGGGAACTGACCTTTGAAAAATATAATGCCCTGAAACAAATGACCTTGCTTAAATGATGCTCCCAAGCCTTTAAGGTCTCCGCAAGACTTACCGAACACTATCCCGACTGCACAGGCGTGACAGGGCATATCTATTCCCGGGATACTCGGTGAAATCTTCAGCAAGGACAGGAAGGATGAGCCTGGCCACAATGTCAAAGTGTTATTGCTGAAAGTCGCTGGATACGGTCCGGGAGTCGAATATTATCCCCGTGATCTTTGAATGGGGCAAAAGCCATTATCGTCTTCAAGGGCCAGGTCAAAATGCAAAAGCATGTCGATTATTCTCTTCGTTGCGGACGAGTCCTTCGGGATGCTGGGCGCTTAAGCTGGGTAATGCCGGTCTTTTCTTCGAGAAATCCAATCTCTCTTGCAAAGCTGAACTGACGACGCCACGAGAGGCCGGGATGGGCCCGGTCGAAGGGCTCCGGACCGGTCAGCGCAAGGGAAGCCTCGTCCACCGTCACCGGATGACGTCCCGCGATAAAACCTTGATCGGGGGCAATGACGGGGTGGCGGCCAGGCAGGCAATCGCATTCCGACACGATCCCCAGCAGGGCATTGATAACGAGGGTGCGGGGACCGATCACCCGCCAGAGGGCGGCGGCAGTCTCGACGAGCTTCTCTTGGAAAACCGTTTCATCGGTATCCCAGAAAATCTTCAGCGCCACCTCCGGGCACTGGGCTATGCATTGTGCGCATCCAATGCAAGCCTGTAAGTCGTAGACAGGGTGGCCTTCGCCGGAAAGTTGCGCTGCGCCAGTAGGGCAAACCTCTTTGCAAACACCGCACCGCGAGCATTTTGCGGGATTCAGGACGGGGTGGGCGTCAGCGTGCATCCGCTGCTTCTGGGCCCGTGAGGCAAGCCCCATCGAAAGATTCTTGATCGCGCCGCCGAAACCGGCTTCGATGTGTCCTTTGAAGTGTGAAAAGAGGACGAAACCGTCGGCCTTTTGGATAATCGCTGCGATCTCGACAGAGGGAAAATGGCGATAACCGGCTTCGATATCTAGAACGTCACGCCCGTTCATGCCGTCACCGATCACCACGGGGCAACCCAGATAGGCTTCACTAAAACCGTTTTGTGTCGCTGTTTTCAGGCTCTCCAACGCCTCCCTGCGGCCGCCGGAATAAAGAACCGTGGTATCGAATACAAAGGGGTGGACACCCGCTTCTGCCAAGTAATTTACAATTTCGCGGGTGTACCCAGGATGAAGAAAAGATCGGTTCTTGCGCTCACCCCAGTGAATCTTGATACCGACTGAGGCACCGGCGGAAAAGGGGGATTCCAGCCTCCTGAGCAGCCCTCTGAGGGTCTCCGGCTCATTTCCCCGAACGTGAATGATTTCAGACATGACTTTACCGACCGTCGATGAGAGAAGAGCGGTTGCGATCTTCAGATCTAGCAATCCGGAAATTTTTAACCTTGTAAAAGGACCCTTGGTTGTAAGGATCGGTTGTGCAAGCGGTCTCAAGGTAACATCCTGACTGGTGCCTGGGGCGGGAATCGAACCCGCACAGCCCTATGGACCGAGGGATTTTAAGTCCCTTGCGTCTACCAGTTCCGCCACCCAGGCCAAAAAGCCCGCAGGCGTCTTTTATATGATCAAGAAAAATTAGTGTCAAGGGTTTCGTTCTTTTCTTGGCATTTTGCGCTGATCTGTGGCATTTTGGTGTAAGGGGGTGAAGAGAAGATGAATCAAGGGGAGAAAAAGCTTGATATCCTGATGACCGGGGGCACACTGCTTACCATGGCTTCCCCGGCCGAAATCATTGAAGATCCCTGGATCGGCATCAGGGACGGCAAGATCCTCTTTGCGGAAGCAGCCCCTCTGCAGCCCTGCCCTCTTCCAGAGGCTCATGAGATCATCGACGCCACCGGACACCTGATCATGCCGGGTCTGGTTAATACCCACACCCATCTGCCCATGGTACTTTTTCGCGGACTGGCCGACGATCTGCCTCTTATGAGCTGGCTCAACGACTATATTTTCCCCGCTGAAGCCCGCTACATCAATCGCCAGACCGTTCATGCGGGATCCGTTCTGGCGATCGCGGAGATGATCCAAGCGGGCACAACGACCTTCTGTGATGGTTATTTTTTCGAGGATACAATCGCATTAGCGGCGATGGACAGCGGCATGCGAGGCGTCGTCGCCCAGGGATTCATCGATTTCCCTACGCCGGATCAACCGGATCCCTCCCGTAAAAGAGAAAATGCCGAACGATTCATTGACCGTTGGCGAAACCGCTCACCTCTGATCACGCCCGCACTGGTTTGTCATTCCGCTTATACATGTGCACCGGAAACGCTGCAGACGATCAAGGCGGTTTCCAGGCTTACCGGGACCACCTTTCAGATCCATTTGGCCGAAACCCGGGAAGAGGTCGCTTTGCTTCAAAATCGTTTTGGAAAGAAGCCCGTTGTTCATCTGCGTGATTTGGGCTTGCTCGACGAGATGACCGTTGCCGCACACTGCATCTGGCTGGATGAGGATGAACTCGACCTTCTCGCCCGACATCGTGTTAAGGTAGCCCATGATCCGGAAAGCAATATGAAACTCGGCGCGGGCGTTGCCCCTGTTGCACAGATGCTGAGGATGGGAATCGAGGTGGGCCTGGGAACGGACGGCTGTGCCAGTAACAATAACCTTGATCTTTTTGGCGAGATGGGAATGTGTGCAAGGCTCCAGAAAGTTTGTTCGATGGATCCAACCGTTTTACCCGCGGAGAAGGTTCTCGAAATGGCGACGATCGGTGGTGCCAGGGTTTTGGGAATCTCCTCCGAAATCGGCTCTATCGTTCCTGGAAAATGGGCGGACATCGTTCTTCTGGCGATGAATAAACCACACCTGACGCCCCTCTATAACCCTTTTTCGCAGGTCGTCTACGCGGCGTCGGGAGCGGATGTTGCCACGGTTTTGA
>Ga0351930_1062_pt1 | contig 20271 bp, 15 predicted proteins | sample BONcelT113001E10_FD_205823 | JGI IMG/M metagenome (GOLD analysis project Ga0351930, IMG submission 205823) | Enriched cells from coal bed in the Powder River Basin, Montana, United States - BONCAT cells T11 rep2 HSBNCT.T11.300.1.E10 ...
GGGTGTTGCGGCTGATCCCTAAAATTCTGGCGGCCTGGACCTGGTTGTTGCCGGAGAGATCAAGGGCCTTTTGGACCAGGATCTCTTGGACCATCTCGATGATATTGGCATGGATGTCCTGGCGGGAAAGGCGCAAAATTTCGGGAAGGATATCGTCGAGCTTTTCCCGGAGCCTTCCCATGAGCTGCGTGCGACTCATGGTTTGCGGTTCCCGGGAGGGTTCCTGTTCCGGTATCATCAGCTGGCCCTCGGCGATCACTTCCCCGGAACAGAGCAGGACGGCCCGGCGGACGCAGTTTTCCAGCTCCCGCACGTTTCCCGGCCATGCATAGGATGCCAGCCGGGTCAAGGCCGCATTAGACATGCGGCATACGGGGCGACTGTATTCGGCGCTGAAGCGCCGCAGGAAATAGGAGACCAGGGCGGGAATATCTTCAGCGCGGTCGCGCAGAGACGGCATCTCAATGGAGATGACTTTCAACCGCCAATAAAGGTCCTGGCGAAAACGTCCGGCATCGACTTCACCTTCCAGGTGCTTGTTGGTGGCGGCGATCACCCGGACGTCCACCGGGATGGTCCGGCTGCCGCCGATCCGTTCGATCTCGCCTTCCTGAAGAACACGCAGCAGCTTGGCCTGGAGGGCCGGGGCCATGTCGCCGATTTCATCTAAAAAAAGGGTTCCGCCGCTGCATCGCTCGATTTTACCGATATAGGTCCGTTCCGCGCCGGTAAACGCCCCCCGCTCATGGCCGAAAAGTTCGCTTTCAAAAAGGGTTTCCGGAATGGCCGCGCAATTGACGGCGATAAAGGGTTTTTCGCTGCGCCGGCTGTGATGATAGATGGCCCGGGCCGCCAGTTCCTTCCGGTGCCGCTCTCCCCGGTGATCAGAACGGACACGTCTTTTTCCGCGATCTGTCCGATCAGTTTGTACACGTCCCGCATGATCCGGCTGTTGCCGATAATCTGCAATCCCGCCTGGTCCGTTGGGGATGGATGCGACGGGTCTGCATCCGGGAAACGGACGATTTCCTTCATGCGTCTGTTGACATCAAGGGCCTCGGCTGTGATGCGGCTCAGTTCCCTCCGTTCAAAGGGCTTGACCAGATAATCGTAGGCACCGCGCTTCATGGCCTCAATGGCCAGATCCGTGGTGCCATAAGCCGTCATCATGATCACGGGCGTTTTCACCTCAATGGCCCTGATTTCAGAAAGGGTATCCAGGCCGTTAAGATCCGCCATTTTATAATCCAAAAGAATCAGATCAAAGCTTTTCCGGGAGATGATATCAATGGCGGCCCGGCCCCCGGAACACGCCGTGACGGCATACCCCTTGCGCGTAAAAAAACGGCTCAGGAAATGAACCAATCCGTCATCGTCATCTATGAGTAGTATTTTTTCCATGGTATTCATATCATAACATACCATTGGGGACGGATGCCAGATCCGCGCCGTTTGAAAGGGGGAGAAAAATGGAAAAGGTCGTGCCGCATCCGATGTTGCTTTTCACCCGGAGCACCCCGCCGTGATTGCGGATGGTGGCGGCCGCCAGGGGCAGTCCCAGGCCGGTGCCGGATGCCTTTGTGGTGTAAAACGGTTCAAAAAGATGCTCCAGTTGATCGTCGGCGATCCCGCATCCGGTATCGCTGATATCAATACGTACGCAGGGACTGATTCTGCCGCCGCTGTCGTCAAAATCGTCGCCGTGCGCCCCGGCCGTGAGCACGCCGTGTTCTGGCATGGCTTCCACGGCGTTGACAAACAGATTGATCAGTGCATCGGCCAGCAGTTTCCGGTCTCCGGTGATGACCGGCAGGTTTTCGCCGATGTTGACATCTATCAGACATTCATGGCGGTTGGCCAGGGGCCGGACAATGGAAATCACTTCCGCCATCAGATTGGCGACGTCGATTTCCGAAAAAACAGGATCTCGGGGCCGGGTGAAATCGAGAAAACGATTAATGGTGGTCTCGATCCGATTGATTTGCTGCATGGCCATGGTAAAATCCGCCGCATATTCTTCGGAGATGCGGATCTCGGCCTCGACTGATTCCAGAAAGAGTTTCAGGGAAGTCAGCGGGGTCCGGATTTCATGGGCCACAGCCGCGCCCATGCGGCCCATGGCCGCGAATTTTTCCGACCGCTCGGCCACGAGCCTAGTTTTTTGCAACACCATATCGGTCTCTTTGAGTTCAGCCTCCCGCAAACCCACGGTCTGCTCCAGATGATTCTGCCGCTGCTGAAGCTTGTGGGACATATTTTCAAACGCCTGAAAAAGCATGCCGATCTCGTCAGTGCGGTCAAGGGTGAGCCGGGGTTTGTCGAACTGGGCGTTGGCGATGCTTTCGGAATAACGGCTCAATGCACGAATGGGGCTGACAATATGCCAGGAAATCATCCAGGTCAGGGCCAGGGCGCTGCCGATGCAAAGCAGCAGCGTCAGGTAAATGATCCGCTTGAGGGTATCGGCGCTTTCAAATGCCTCGTCCCGGTCCTGCTCCACCACCACATGCCAGTCCGTGCCCGCCACATTGCGGAAAGTCCCCAGAACCGCAATGCCGCGATAGTCGAGATACGCCTGTTTCCGGTCCCTCTGCTCAAAGATGTTCTTGAAGCTGTCGGACTGGGAAATATTTTCCGTTAAGATCCGGTGGGGCTCCTTGTGAGCCAGAAACCGGCCCTCCCGATCCACCAGATAGCATTCGCCCGTTTCCCCCAGGGAAACGTTTAAGATGAAAAAAATGATTTTATTGGTGCCCACGCTGCCGTAAATGGTTCCCGCAAGCGCGCCGTCATGGCCAAAAACCGGCGCGGCGATTTTAAACGCCGATTCCCTTTCCGCGGGTTCATACGTGATGCCGGAAATATAAAGGGATTTTCGCACCGCATACCCGTCCCATCCAACGGCCTCGACCGTTTCCGTGTTCGACCGGCTCCGGAAAACAAGGTCCCCGGCCGCGGAAACAACGGCCAGTTCCCGATAAACGCCGTATTTTTCGCGTATCAAGTCAAGATACGGCGCCATCTGCTCCGGATCCATGGATTTCACCAGGGAAGTGCCGGCCATGACCATCAGGTCGGCCTTTCGCTCATCCAGCCACCGCTCCAGAATGGCGACCTTGTCCGCGGCCACGTTTTCGAGTTGCCGGATCATCATGCTGGCCACCAGGTGCTCGGCGGTGCGGATGGAAAACCACCCGATGCCCGCCAGGGGCGCCAGGGCCAGCACCAGAAAAAGCAGCATCACCTTGGCCCGCAGGGAGAAGAACGGCATTTTCAAAAGTTTCATGATCATGCCCCCAGCAGAAACCGGCGCAGCATGGTATCGAGCATGCGGGCCACGGCAAAAGGGTTTTGCTGCTGGTGCCGAAAATCAGTTCCGGTCCGGCAGTGCCGGCCGATGGTCATCAGGAGCCGGGCCAGGGTGACCAGATGGGTGCCGATAAGACATTTGCCCGTGGTCTGAAGCGACGCCGCGATATGCCGGTCCGGATCGGCCCAGCAGAGGATATTGATAAATCCCACATGACCGAAGGCTCGTTCCGAATACGGTCCCCAGAGGCCTATGGGCGAGGCCCCGAGCATCAGGCCCGCGCTGTATTTCATGGGAACGATCATGGTGCCGTCAAATTTCATGATATCCGACGGCACCACGGCACGGCGCACGGTCAGGGGTTTGAAAATCCGGACGCCGTCGAGTTCGCCGCCATTGAGCAGCATCTGAAAGAACCGGGCCATCTCATCGGCGGTGGCCACCAGGTTGGCGGCCGGAATAATAGCCCGCAGGAAACGCGGATCATTGGATATCCGGACCACCTCCCCCCAGGAAACGCTTAAGGCCCGGCGGACCAGACGGGAAATGGGATAGACCAGGGGCGGACCCGTGTCGTAATTTTTCGCCACCATGGGGATGTCGTCTTCGGAAACGCCGTAGTTGAAATAACGAAATCCCAAGGGTTTTGTGATATTTTCCGCCAGAAAGGTCCGGATGTCGCTTCCGGTCACCCGCCGGACGATCTCGCCCATGAGGGCGCCGCCGGTGACGGCATGATAGGCCATGCGCCGGCCGCCGGCCGACGACGGTTTCAGTCCGCACACCAGGTCGATGAACCGATCGTGATCAAACAGGATATCGGTGTCCGCCGTGCCGGGCTTGGGGGCCGGAATCCCGCCGTGGTGCGATATCATCTGGTAGACGGTGACGTGGTCTTTGCCGTGGGCCGCAAATTCGGGGATATAGTGGGATATGGGATCGGACAGGTGGATCTCGCCCCGCTCCACCAGCAGATGGATCAGCATGGCGGTGACGGCCTTGGACGCGGAATACTGGCAGACGGGCGTTTCCGGCGTCATGGGGATTTTTTCGTCGTCTTTCGCGTCCCCGGGCCCGTTGCCGCGGCTGTGGCCGATGGCCCGGTTCAGCACCACCTTGCCGTGCCGCCGCAGAGAAAAAGAGATCCCGGGATAAATACCGGTCCGATACAGATCTTCAACACCGGCCCAGACGGCCTCCACATCGGCTGCGGTCATGTCCGCGTCAACCGGATCCGCTTCGCCGGCCGAGTCATACATGGTGATGCCGGCCAGATCCCGGGGGACCCGGATGGTCCGAAACAGACTGGAAAACGCGGCATCCAGCATCTTCATATGGCGGCCCGTGCCCGGCTCAGTATTGATGATTTGATCTGTTTCACCTATTGGCTTTCCGTCATCTCAAAAACCCCGCTTACCGCCTTCACTTCTGATGGCCTGCGGCCAGTTTCATGACATATCCGTAAATGCCGTGAACCACTTTTGCCATGGCTGCGTAATCGAGCCGGTCCGGCGTGTCGGCCGCCGTGTGGTAGGCGTCATAGCGGTAAAAGGCGGTATCGGTAACCATTACCGCCGGATACCCCTGTTTCCAGAAACTGCGGTGATCCGACCAGTCCATCCCCGGCACCCAGGCGGGCGCGTTAATGGAATAGACCTGCAGGTCCGTGACGTTGCGCATCCACCGCTTCATCCGGCCGGCCCGGGTGGAAAAAAGCTTGTCCACAATGCCGATGAAATTGCCGGTGGTGGGATAATAAAGAGACAGAAACGGCAGCGGGAACTTCTGGCTGCCCGGTTCATCCGTAAAACAGCCGATCATCTCAAGACAGATCATCAGGCGCACATCCGCGCCCTGTTGCTTCAGGGACCGGGCATGAAGGGCGCTTCCCATGATATCGGTGCCGAAAAAGGGCGGCTCTTCCAGGGTATAGGCGGCCAGGATCACCCGGGATGAAAAGGATACGTCCGCAAACAGCCGGGCCAGCTCCAGAAGACCGGCCACGGCGCTGGCATTGTCGTTTGCCCCCGGCGAACCCACCACCGCATCATAATGGGCGCCGACGATAATAGCCGGCTGGTCTGCCGGGCCGTATTCGGCCATCACGTTTTTATAAGTGATGCCTTCATGCACAAAAGGCTGCTCGTAAACCGTTGCCCCGGATGCTTCGAAATGCCTTCGGATATAGTCGGCCGTTTGATTCAGGTTCTCGGGATGGCGGTAGTCCCTGGGCGAAAACACCAACGAAAGCATTTCAACATGCTGCCGCAAAAGAGGCATGTCCGGCATGATGTGCTCCTGAGATTCTGCCGACCCGACGATCCAGATGGGACGGGAAAAAGCCACCCACATCCCTGCCAGGGCCATGGCCAGCAAAATAAGAATCCGGCCCAGGGAGCGGCCCAGTCGTTTCCATAAAGGCATCGCCATGTTGCCACCGTGCCCCGCATCAGAAACAGCATCGTTTCATTTTGATCAAACAATACGGCTTCGTAGAAAAGCCGGAATCCCTTGACTCCAGTTTCTATTATCCAACCTTTATTATCTTCGGCTTGACCTCCTCAGGGAGATGCTCAATGAAACTTCTGGTCCGACGGACCAATGGCCTGGACAGCGCCGAACTTCTGCTCATACTTGGAAAGATTGGCCGAAAGCGTGGATATGATCCGCTTCATGTGCCCGGGGGTGACAATAACCCGGGAGGCCAGGTGCGTTCCGGAAGGAGAGTTAAACAGCCAGTCGATGATGAACTCCTCCGGACTGTGGGTCACGAGCATGGAATTGCTGAACCGGCCCCGGGACATCTCGTCCTGGGTGTTGATCTGAATTTTTTGCGGCTGCGCGGTGGTGTTTTCGTCCATTTCCCAAGTCCTTTCAATGCGATCATGTTGGTTTGCCCCGAAAATGAGTGATCGCCAAACCCAAAGGGAAGTTTTACCGGAAATCGAATGGAGGCGGCAATTTTAATAAATTTTTCGGCGGCTGAACGACGCGCCGATGACATTAAAGGTGTTTTCCACAATAAAGAGTGCATTGGGATCAATGGTAAACACGAGCTGTTCGATCCGCTTCAACTGGATCCGGTTGGTCACGGTCATCAGGATCAATTTATCCTGCTGGGAATAAACGCCTATAGCCTTTATAAAGGTCGCCCCATGGTCGAGATCATCACGAAGCGCTCGTGATATTTCAAGATTTTGATCGCTGATTACATAAATAATCTTGCGCTTGTTAAACATCGCCAGCACATATTCGATGGCCGTTGATGAAATAAAGACCAGCACCAAAGATGCGATAAACAGATCCGGCCCGAATGATGAAATAAAAAACGTGAACAAAACCGCATTGAAAATGATATAGGTTTTGCCGATGCCGAAATTGAATTTTTCATTTAACATAACGGCGATGATGTCAATGCCGCCGCCGCTCCCCAGGGTTCGCAGCACCAACCCGCCGCCGACACCGCAGATCAGCCCCCCGGCAATGGCCGCATACAACTGATTTTGAATGCCGAAATCCAGACGGATCATCTCCGATGCCAGGGAGACGATGACCACGCCGTAAAGGCTGTAGAAAAAAAACCGGCGGCCGACAAAAAACCAGCTCACCAGGAACAGGGGGATGTTGAGCAGAAGAAACCATAACCCCGGGCTCAAAATCTCTATCTTGTAATAAATGAACAGGCCGGCCCCGTATAACCCGCCGGTGATGAACTGGTGATGGATGACAATCCCCTGCACCCCTATGGCGAACAGAACCGATCCCACCGTAATGAGCATGAGATTCCATGAAGGCCGGTATGTAAAATCAAATTGCTTCATATTTTTTTGTCGCCCTGACCTCTGTTTTTCCTTCCAGGAATGTCTTGACCGCGGCGATGGGCACTTCATTGCGGTGAAAAATACCGGCGGCCAGAGCCGCTTCGACCTTTGTTTTTTCAAAAACCTCCATAAAATGTTCAACGGATCCGGCCCCGGAAGACGCGATCACCGGAATGGAGACCGCATCGGATACGGCCTGGATCATCTCGATATCAAAACCGGCGTGGGTGCCGTCCCGGTCGATGGAGTTGAGCAGAATCTCCCCGGCCCCGAGTTCCTGGCAAACTTTCGCCAGGGTGACCGCATCCACGGGACGGCCTTCCCTGCCGCCCCTGACGGTGCATTGAAACCAGCAGTAGCGCTCGCCGGCCGGGCCGAGTGTTTCAGTTTCAATAACATGCTGCTCCGCGGCATCCGCAGGTCGGCTTACATAGACCCGCCGGGGATCGATGGAAATCACCACGGCCTGGTTCCCGTAAACTTTAGAAATCTGTTCAATGGCGCTGTTGCCGGTTTTAACGCCTGTTTTAAGATAATTTTCAACGATTTTGACGGCGTCGCTGCCGATGGAAATCTTGTCCGCGCCGGAACGGAAATATTGGTCCGCGGTGTCAAGGGCCGAATAGAAACGACCGGCCGCGTCGGTATATTCCCGGATGCCGCCGCCGATGGTGAGCGGCACGAACACATGCCGGGAGGTCTCTTTCAACACCGCCAGCATGGGCAGGTCTTCTAAAGGAAAATCCCGAAATCCCGTGATATTTAAAAACGTGATCTCGTCGGCCCCCTCCTCGTAATACCGCCGGGCCAGGTCCACGGGCGCGCCGAGGTTGCGCACCATGCCGTTTTCACGGACATCGTACTGGTCTCCCTTGGTGACCACCAGATTGCCCGCGTCATCAGCCCTTACATCCAGACACGCGATGATCCGCTTTGCCAGGCGGGTTTTCCCCATTTGCAGCCGGGGAAGACGCCCGCCCGGCGCCGGGGCCAGAAAATTTTTCAGGACCGCCAGTCCGGCCCCACCGCTTTTTTCCGGGTGAAACTGAGTGGCGACAATATTGCCCTGCTGCACGGCGCTGACAAATTCGATGTCGTAGTCCGTGGTGGTCAGCACGCAGGCTCTATCCTCGGGCGCCACGTGATAAGAATGGACGAAATAGAATTTTTCGCGGCCGCTCAGCCCGGCAAATACCGACGAATCCTTGGTAATATTAACGCCGTTCCATCCCATGTGCGGAACGGACAGATCAATATCAAACCGTCGGACCGACCCCGGGATAATCCCCAGGCCCGGGATGCCCGGCGCTTCTTCGCTGGAGTCAAACAGGGCTTGGAGCCCCAGGCAGATCCCCAGAAACGGCCGGTCCGCCTTAAGATAAGCGGTAAGGACTTTAGCATATCCCCGCTCATGGAGCACCCGCATCATATTGCCGAAATTGCCCACGCCGGGGAACACCAGTTTTTCGGCAGTTAAGATATCATCGGGAGAAGCCGCCACCCGGACCGTGGCCCCGAGTTTTTCCAGGGCGTTGATCACGCTGCGCACATTTCCCGCGCCGTAATCGAGTAGGGTGATCATATGGGCAACCGCCTGTGGGTAAATTTTTTAGCGTCTTTTCCGGAATAGTCGGCCACGATATGGCCGTTGCCCAGCATCCGCCACTTGTAGATGACCAGCCCCTCCAGCCCCACGGGCCCCCGCGCATGAATCTTGTTGGTGCTGATGCCCACCTCGGCCCCCAGGCCGAAACGGAACCCGTCGGAAAACCGGGTACTGCAGTTGACAAACACACCGGCCGAATCCACCAGATCCATAAACCGCTTTCCCCGTTCCGGATCAGCGGTGACAATCACATCGGTGTGACCCGAGCCGTATCGGTTGATGTGGTCGATGGCCGCATCCAGATTATCCACAACTTTTACGGAAATAATCAGATCCAGATATTCGGTGGACCAGTCTTGGGCAACGGCGGGTTTGACATCAATGACGGCGCACGTTTGCGGGCAGCCCCGGATTTCAACCCCTTTTGCGAAAAGCGCGTCCCTGAGCACCGGCAGGACGGAGCCGGCGATATCCTTGTGAACCAGAAGGGTTTCTGCCGCGTTGCAGACCGCCACGTACTGGGTTTTACTGTCCACCACGATTCTTTCGACCATGTTCAGATCCGCGGCCTTGTCCACAAAGACATGGCAGATACCGTCGGCATGGCCCAGCACCGGAATATTGGTATTGTCCATGATGTATTTGACAAAGGCATTGCTCCCCCGTGGAATGATCAGGTCGATGACGTCATCTAAAGCCAGCATGTCGATGACATCCGAGCGGGCCTCCAGCAGGGCCAGCCACCCTTCGGGAATCCCGGCCTCAATTCCCGCCCGGTTGATGATATCGGCCAGGACCCGGTTGGTCATGGCCGCCTCGGAGCCGCCCTTCATGAGCACGCTGTTTCCGCTTTTCAGACATAACGACGAAATCTGGACCAGGGCGTCGGGACGGGACTCAAAAACAATGCCGATCACGCCGATGGGACAGGTCACCTGGTAGAGTTCCAGCCCGGCGTCAAGCTCGGTGGCCGACAGGGTCCTTCCCGCGGGATCGGGCAAGTCAATCAGGCTGTTTACGCCGGATACCGCCTCGTTGATCTTGTCATGATCAAATTTCAGCCGTTTTAACAGCGGGGCCGCCAGGCTTTCCTTTTCGGCCTGCTCCAGGTCGGCCCGATTGGCGGCAACGATCCGTTCCCTGCCGGCGTCAATGGCAAGGGCAATGGATGCCAGGGCCGCGTTTTTTGTATTCGTATCCACGGCCGCAAGCCTGATGGCGGCATGCTTGGCCGCGGCTGCTGTCTGCCGGATGTCCATAAGTGATCCTTTGTTGTGATGAAATAATACGTTTAAGGTGCAAGGAATGCCCTAAGCTCTAAGACTGAAACAAACGGGTTTCAAATCCTTAACCTTTTTGGCATTTACCACACCCGGAGGCTGTTGACAAGCGCATTAACCGTGAGGAAATATGAAATATCCTGCTCCCGCCGATTTTGGATTTATTGACATAACAATTGATTTATGCGATAAATCAAGCCATGAAGCCCTGAAAAACAGGTTTTTATCCGTTTCCTGAATATGCGCATCGGCGCGATTGAAACCCAGGCACTTCGAGGCATCTGAAATGAAGTTTTTTTCCCCATCATTGATTATCGCCCTTGCCGTCGTTGTTTTTGCCCTGCCCGGGCAGGCGGCGGGACACGGCATCGGGATCGACCTGATCCGGCTGCTGGATGAAAACCAGGACGGCGGCATGTTAAATATTCACGGCCAGATTAAAGTTGCCGACGATATCGCCCTGTGCGCCGGATATGCAAAAGGGGATGAAGCGGTGCTCAGTGATGTTGGCCTCAAGTATTACCTGGGGCCCTACATGAACAGCTTGTTTCTTCAGGCCGGCATCTGCTTTTTCAGGCATGACACCGGCAATGACAATGGATTTATCGGCGCGTTCGGGCTGGACTATAAGCTGATGCAACATCTTGCGTTTTCCAGCGCCTTTCGAATCATCACCGGGGTAGACCATGAGTACCGGGGATATCCGGAATCACCCATATTCCAGGCGGCCTTCAGCCTGATGCTCGCTTTTTAACGCTTACCCGGTGCTTAAGGCATCTCATCCGATACAATATTTTTACGGCCTTGATTCGGGTTTGACAAACGGCATGGCCAGAAGCCGGAAAAAGGAATTGGGCCGGCGGATGCCGGCCAGGCCGATGGTCATGCCGTCATGACCGGCTGACGGCTGTGCCTGGTAGGTTCCGAAAAGGCGGTCCCACCAGGAAAAACTGAAACCGAAATTGCGGTCTGATTCCTTCATGATAATGGAATGGTGGACCCGATGCATGTCCGGCGTGACGATCAGGAGCCGGATCATCCGGTCCAGTCCCAGCGGGATATAGACATTGGAATGGTTGAACAGGGATGCGGCATTAAGCAGCACCTCAAACAGCAGCACCGCGCCTGCCGGAAATCCGAACGCAACAACGGCGACAAGCTTGATCCCCGTGGAAATCAGGATTTCAAACGGATGAAACCGGATACCGGTGGTCACATCAATATCCAAGTCCGAATGATGCACCTTGTGAAGCCGCCAGAGCAGGGGAAGGACGTGAAAAAGGACATGCTGGATGTAGACGATGAAATCTAAAACCATGACGGTGATCAGCCATGATGCCGGCGGCGGCAGATCAATATAATTGAGCAGGCCCCAGCCGTTTTCAGCGGCCGCAACGGCAAGAGAAACCGGCAGCACCGGGATCAGCAGCCGCACCATCAGCGTGTCGGCCGCCACCAGTCCGAGGTTGTCCTTCCATCTCCTGCCCAGGATGTCCACCCGTTGTTTCCGCGGAGCCATCCGCTCCCACAGAGCCATGATCAAAAGCACGCCGAAAAAACCGGCCAGCCGTATACCCGCTTCTTGCATTATAAAACCTGCTTCTCCTTCAAAATAATCCGCCGGGCTCGCCATATCAGCCTGCTCTCTTGATGCGCGCGTTGCCGGCCGGATCGGATGATCCGCTGAATTTCTCAAACTCGGGCTTTGCCCTCAAACAGTGAGAAATTCTTGATGCGGATCATCCGCCCCGTCTTATTCGGCAACAAGCGCAAATCCGTTCGCAGCCCGATATGGCGGGCCCGGCGGCGTGCGGTCCGTAATCATCGCACCGCAAAAGGCCGCCAGTACCATTTTTTGAGCCGGCCGTATTTATGGGCGGCCCATTCCGGGGCTTCGGCAAACAGCGAATAGAGCGTCGGCACCACCACCAGGGTCAGAATCGTGGCCAGCATCAGCCCGAAAATCACCACCACCGATAAAGACTGCCAGTACTGGGAGGTCTCGCTCACCAGGGCGATTTTCAGATTCCGGAAATCAATGGAAATGCCGGTCACCATGGGGATCAGGCCCAGGGTCGTGGTAATGGCGGTGAGCATCACGGGCCGCAGGCGTGTGGCGCCTGCGGAAATGATGGCATCCTGGAGGGCCATGCCGCGCTCCCGCAGCTTGTTGGTGTAATCGATGAGCACGATGGCATTGTTGACCACCACCCCGGCCAAAGAGATCACGCCCACGCCGGTCATGATGATCCCGAAGGGAAACCGCATGATAGCCAGACCGAGATAGACCCCGCCTAAGGAAAGGACCACGGAAACCATGATGATAATCGGCTGGCTGATGGAATTGAACTGGGTGACCAGCACCAGAAAAATCAGAAAAATGGCGATGACCAGGGCCTGGCTTAAAAATTCCTTGGATTGCTGCTCGTGCTCATGCTGGCCGGTAAAGGCGATGTCGTATCCGGGCGGCAGGATGAAATCCTTGAGGATGGCTTCGGCCTGCATCTTTGCCACGGCCCCGGGAATCCGGGTTTCATCCACGTCGGCTCTTACGGTGACCACACGCTGGTGATTGATCCGGTTGATGTCCCCGATGGTCCCGGCATAACGGATATCGGCGATGGTGGTCAGGGGCACGAGCTGGCCCGTTGGCGTGGGGACCATGATCTTGCGCAACACGTCGGTTACCCGGCGATGGTCTTCGGTGAACTTGACGGTGATATCGTAATCCTCGCCGGCTTCCCGGTAGGTGGAGACATTAAGACCGTTATAGGCGGTCTTGAGGGCCGACCCGATGACGGATGTGGTCAGGCCGAACAGGGCGGCCTTCTGCCGATCGATATCCACCTGCACCGATGGGAGCGCGTCCATATAATCATCCCGTACATCCTTGACGTGGGGGATTTTTGATATGATTTCCTGGACCTGGCGGCCGAGGGCTCCGAGGATACCGAAATCATCGCCGGATATTTCGATATTGATGGGCGCGCCCGTGGGCGGACCGCCCTGCTGATCCGCCACGGTGATCTGGGCCCCGGGAATGTCTTTGATCCGTTCACGTAGCATTTCGATATCATTGGCCGAAGGGGTTTTCCGGTCCTCAAAATCAATAAACTCAATGCCCAGCCGGTTATCCGAATATTCCGAAAACAGAGAGCTGCCGGCCTTTTTTTTGGCCGTGGCATAAATATGGGCGATGTTGTCGATGTCGGTTGGCCCCATAACGGTTTCACCGCTTCGCATCACATGTGTCTGGGGCCGGTAGGCGGTTTCATAAACACCGTCCGGACAGATCCCGGCATTGATGTCATCGGCGGGGCAGGCACCGGTGACGGCCAGCTCGATATTGCGGATGACCCGGTCGATATAATCCAGATCGGCCCCTTCGGGCGGATCCACATTCACATAGGCACTCCCGGGATCGGTGGTCGGAAAAAATTCCACCGGCTTTTCCAGCCCGATAACGATTTGCCAGACCTGCATCAGGATGATCAGCAGCAAAAACGACGAGCCCACCACCATCATGCGATTTTGGAGTCCGTAAATCAGAATTTTGCGGTATGTAACCAGGAGCCAGCCCCTAATGGCGATGGGCCGCTCACCCGATGCCTGAATCTCATCCGCGCTGACGCTGCCGCGGGCCGCGCCGTCGGTTTTCTTGACCTTCATGAAAAACGCGGCAAGGGCCGGGTTGATCACCATGGCCACAAACAGGCTTGAAGAAAGGGTAATAATGAGTGTGATGGGCAGGTATGACATAAACTCGCCCATGATCCCGGGCCAGAAAATCATGGGAAAAAACGCCGCTATGGTCGTCATGGTGGACGCAATCACCGGATAGGCCACTTCCGAAGTGGCCCGCATGGCCGCCTCCACCCGGGGAACCCCCTGGGCCATGTACCGGTAGATATTTTCCACAATCACGATGGCATTGTCCACCAGCATGCCCAGGGCCAGCACCAGGGAAAACAGCACCACGATATTAAACGTAATGCCCATGGCATAAATCACCATGAAACTTAAAAACATGGAAAAAGGGATGGCCAGGCCCACCAGGGTGGCGTTTCTGCCGCCCAGAAAAAACAGGATCACCGCCACCACCAGCACAAGGCCGGACAGGATGTTGTTTTCCAGGTCGGCCACCATAAGGGCGATATCCTCGGCCTTGTTCATGAGTTTGACGACCTCGGTGTCCGCGGGCCAGTAGGAGCGCTGGCTATCCAGCAAACGATCCACGGCGTCGACAATCGCGATGATGTTTTCGCCGGTGCGTTTTTTCACCGAAATATTGACGGCCTCCCGGCCGTCCAGGCGGGACCGGCTTTCTTCATCCTTGAACCCGTCCACCACCCTTGCCAGGTCCTTGAGATAGACGGGCCTTCCCTCGAAATTATCGACCACCAGCCCGAAAATCTCATCCGGGTGGGTGAACTCGCCGGGGACCCGGAGCTGGTAACGGCCGTCTCCCAGGGTAATGGCGCCCCCGGAAGTGTTGATGTTCTCGCCGGCCACCACCCGCTGGAATGAGGTGATGGGAATCCGGTAGTAGGCCATCTTGTCGGGATCGACCTCGATGATGATCTCCCGTTCCCGTCCGCCGGTGACGATGACCTCGAGAACACCGGGAATGGCCTCGATATCATCTTTTAAGTCATCGGCGATTTTTTTGAGCACCGTAATGCCGGAGGTGCCGGACAGGGAATAGACGATGATGGGCAACTCCGCGAGATTGACCTCAAAAACGGACGGATCATCCTTGAGATCCGTGGGAAGATCCCGCTGGGCCTCATCCACCTTGTCCCGGACCTTCTGGAGCACGGCATCGATATCCGTGCCCGCAATAAATTCGATGATGATATTGGAAACCCCTTCGGCGCTGACCGATTTAACGCTCTTGACCCGGTCGAGCCCCTTGAGCTTTTTTTCAATGGGAATGGTGATGGCGGTTTCAATATCAGCCGAGGACACGCCCTCGTATGGCGTGGATACGAACACGTAGGGAATGGTGATGTCGGGCTCGGCCTCCCGGGGGATCTGATTGTAGCAATAAATGCCGAAGACCATGATAATGAGCGCCAGTACCATCACGCTGATGCGGTTTCTGACGGCGGTATTTGAAACGATCACTTGTCTGTGGCCTCCTGAGTTGCCGATCCATCAGGCCTTATGGATCAGCAAAAAGTCAAATGCGAATGAAAAGCATAAACGTTGAATTTTGATGAAACCGTAAAAAGTCTTTTTGTGAGTAACATTGAGCAAAATCGGACTTTTTACGGAACCATCAACCTTAAAGATCCGCCATATCATCAACCGTGCGGACCACGTTTACCCTCTGGCCGTCGCTGACCCGCCGATGGCCCACGACGATCACCTGATCGCCGGGTGCCAGCCCCTCGGTCACCTGCATCATCCAGCCTTCCTGAATGCCGGTTGAAATCGTTCTTGCCCGGGCCGCGCCGTCGGACAGGACGTAGACGGTCTGGACGTCATTTATGGAAATAATGGCATACAGCGGCACGGCCAGGGCGTCATGAACCTCTTTTTTGACGATCTCCACCCGGGCGAACATGTCCGGCAGAATTTCTTCGTCCGGATTGTCGATTTCCACCTCCAGGGCATAAAGACGGGCCATGGGATCGCTTGCTCTGGCCAGAAAATATTTTCGGGCGGTAAAAACCCTGCCGTTTAACGCATCGATTCTGACTTCGAAATCATCCACCGCGCGGACGGCGGTTACGTCCGATTCCGGAATTCCCACATTCACCTTGAGCCTGTCGATCTGCATGACCTCTGCCACCGGATCGGCAAAGTTGAGATACTGGCCCCGGTCGATATGGATGTTGTTGATGATCCCGCTGATGGGACTTTGAATGGTGCAGCGGGAAAGATTGAGCTTTGCGCTGTCGACTTCGGCCTTGAAACGCTCCACCTGGGCCGTGATATCATCGAACTGGGACTTGGAGGCGAGCTGCTCCCGGTAAAGTTTTTCAACGCGGTTTTTCGATGCCAAAGCCGTATCATATGATGCCCGGGCCGCGGCAAGGGCGATGTCATAGTCACGGGTATCGAGTACGGCGATGATATCCCCTTCCCGGACATGGGAGCCCTTTTCTGCGCGCTTTTCCGTGACCTGCCCCCTGACTTCGGCCACGACATTAAACTTGATCCACGGTTCCACCACGCCGGGCAGGTTGATCCGGTCGGATATGCCGGCCGGCGCCAGCGTCAGGGCCACCACGTTTACATCCGGGGGTGCATGGGGCATATCGAGTTTTTTGGCCGCGATCTGTTTTTCCACATAATCGATCTGGCCGGCGAGCCGGTCCCGCTCAAACCTTACCATCGATGACAGGGGCATGTGGAGAACGGCTTTGGCCTGGTCCTCGGTGAGATCAAGTTCGTCCGACAATACGTTAACGGCGTGGTTCTGGTCATCGGATGCTTTCAGGGCCGCCACCACCCGATCGATCTCGGCTACGGCCTGCTGCATGCCTTGAAGACTGTGCAGCCCCTTCTTGGCGGCGTCCAGCCGGTCGGTTTTTGACTTGATCATGGCCGCAAGCACCATAATGACGACGATCAGCACCAGAATCGGCAGCACGCCCCATAGCCGCCGCAGCCAGATCCTACCCCTTGATTCCACCCTTTTTTCCGGATATTCGTGTGTCATTTTCAAGATTCCCGACGTTTTATCTCACTTCACGGTTTTTAAAAAAACGCCCTGGGCCCGCAACAGGCCGATTCTGGAGAGTTCCATGTGAAATTCGGCCTCAGCCAGCTCCCGCTCTGAATTCTGCAGCAGGGTATTGGCATCCATGACATCCAGGCTGTTGGCCTGTCCGACAGTAAACATCAGTGTCACGGCATCGAAATTAGCCCGGGAAAACGATACTTTATCCAACAGCGCAATGATATTCTGCCGGGCCGTTCGAATGGCCAGGTATGCCTGTTCGACATCAAGGGCCACCTGTTTTTTGAGACGCGCCAGCTGAAGTTCGGCATTTTGGCGGCGGGCTTTTTCCTGGCTGATGGTTCCCTTGCGGAGCCCCCAGTCAAACAGCACCATGTTGATCCGGGCCGCGCCGTAGAGGGTGTCGTCCTGGGCAAGATATGACGGCTCGGTCTCCTGGACCTTGTACCCGGCCTCAAGCGAAAGCGTCGGCCAGTATTCGCTTTTTGTGATGTCGATACTTGCTTCGGCCAGCTTCACCGCCATGTTTGCCGACTGGATGTCGGAACGATGCTTCATGGCAACATCGATTAGGGTTTCAAGCGGGTCGGCAACGGGAATCGCTTCTTCCGCATCCGCGGACAACAGCCGATAATCAGCCGGCAGGTCCAGCATGCGGGCAAGGCTGGATCGGGCATATATCAGCAGGGTTTCCGCATTGATCAGCTCGGCCCTGGCACCCGACAATTCGGCATCCGTGCGCAGCAGGTCGGTTACGGGCACTTCCTCAAGGGACCGCTTCCTGATGACGGCCCGTTTGTGTTCCTCCAACCGCAAAACGTTGGCCCGGGCGATATCTTCCCGTTTTCTCAGGTTCATTACGTCATAATATACCACGGCCACCTTAAAAAGAAAATTCTCCGCCACGGCATCCTTATCGTATTCGCGCTGTTGGATGGTATCCCTGGCTGCCTGAAGGGCGATGAGTTCCCGGCCGTTTAGGGTGAATTGCTGCTGAAACTTCGCCCCGTATTCATACCCGTATTCCGGGGCAATGGCGCCTGCTTCCTGGTAACGGATATAATCACCGTAGGCCGAAAGGGTGGGCAGGAGAACGGAAAACGCGCGTTTTTCATCCTGTTGTGCAATCATGAGTTGATTTTTTGCCATGCGGATATCCTCGGAACGCTCCAAGGCCAGACGATAGAGATCCGAAAGGCGGTAGCCGGAAAGATTTGCTTCCCCGGAAAACCCGGGGCAGGCCGACAGCAGCAGCATTCCCAAAACGCCGAAACCAACAACCGATTTTTTAATCATTCTAATTGTTTCCCGATTTGGACGACTTTCATGTTTTTCCAGGTGTGCATGTTCGTAAATACGGTAAATATCGAAATTTTCAAGACGCGCGGACCGCAATTCCGGCTATATTACCCACCGAAGAGATGGCTGTCAATAAAACAGCATTTTTTTATCGCTTGAAAATTTGATGTGATCCGGTAAAGTATGTCACAGTTTTTTTAATAACCGTCTACACAATGATGAAATCGCATAAAGTCCGATTTGTAGTGCAAAAAAACTTTTTTGCCTCACCGTCATCACTACATGAAGAAGGAGAGCAACCGGAAATGACCGACCCCGTCCTTTTTACCGTTGAAAACCGGATCGCCGTGATCACCCTGAACCGGCCCGAACGCCGCAACGCCATCAACCAGGCCCTGTTGACCGGTCTTTATGACTGCCTGGAACAAATCACCCGTGATGACGCCATCCGGGCGGCTATTATCACCGGAAACGGCAAATCCTTCTGCTCCGGCCTGGACTTAGATATCCTGCTCACGGAAAACCTGTTTGATCCCCGGGGTGATGGATCGGACCTGCCGGACCTGTTTCAGGCATGCACAAAACCGGTCATCGGCGCCGTCAACGGGCATGCCATCACCGGCGGCTTTGAAATCGCCTTAAACTGCGACTTTCTCATCGCGTCCGCATCCGCATCCTTTGCCGACACCCATGCACGGGTCGGCATCCATCCGGGGTGGGGTATGACACAGCTTCTCCAGCAGGCCGTGGGGCCGCGACGGGCCCGCCAGATGTCTTTTACCTGCCGGTTTATCACGGCACAGACCGCATATGAGTGGGGGCTGGTCAACGAAGTGGTGCCGCACGAGCAACTTATGCCGCGGGCCATGGAAATCGCGGGGGATATCTGCGAAAACAATCCGGAAATGCTCAAAACGATAAGGGACTTGATCCGCCACCGGGACGTGGCCACCCTGGCCGAGGCATATGCCCACGAACGGGCCGGCTCTGCGGCTTTCATACGAAAGCATTTAACAAAGTAAACCGGGACTGTTATTTGCATTTCTCATGCGCCGGCACGCCATAAACCTTTTTATAGGACCGGCACATGGGGCAGATATGCTCCTCGATTTTGACAAACTGGTATAATGCGCCTTCACCCTGCTCCCGGGCCCGAGTGCAGACCGGACACGTCTGTTTGCAGAAACGGGCCAGCGATGTGGTGAGCCTGCCATGTTCCATCCATTATCTCCTCTGCTTTTCATGAAATATTGTCGGGACTGCCCAGAACAAAAGACTATGCCTGCGTCTTTTCCAGAAAGACGCGGGCGGTTTCCCGAACCGGCGCATCCGGGTCTTCTGCCAGGGACAGCATCAATTCATATGACGGTCTGCCCGGAATCTGCGATACGGCATAGGCGGCCGCAGCCCTTATCGAAACCGGATATTTTTTCCTGAAAATAAACCGGCGTTTCGGTTTCAGTATCCCTGCCAGCGGCGTAAGACACGATGCATCTTTGATGTTTCCCATTGCCCGGCAGACAGCCGCGATTACTTCCGTTTTATCCGAATTTGTCATCAGCCGGCCCAAGGTTTCGACGGCCTCCGCAACCCTGAGCTTTCCCAGAGAGTTAATCGCGTTTACCGCCAGATCGGCATCGTCGCTTTCGGCGCATCGGATCAGAAGCGCAATGACATCCGGTGTGCGCAACCGTTCAGTCAGGCGAAACGCCGACTTACGGACAATATCTCTGGGATCGGTAAAAATTTCAGACAATTCCGACGAAAGATCCGTGGTCAGTGAATCGATCACATCCAGAATGCGCGCCCGCTCCAGGGGATTGCTTTCACTCATCAGGGTTTTTTTAAGAAATTCGACACCAGGCTCCCGACAATTGCGGATCAGTTCAGCCGCCAGAACCCGGGTTCGCATTTTTTCCTCTTTTTTGATGAGCTCAGCCAGCATCGGCAGCACCGTAATCCCCATAGAACTGATGAGCTGATAGGCATCCTGGCCCCGGGCCGAATCTTCGGATTTCAGATCCGCCGACAGGGCATATACAACCGGCGGCGAAAGAAGGCCGGCCATGGGATGCGCTTCTTTTTCCCCCATTACCGTACCCGCGCTCTGATTTTTCTGAATCTGCTCCACGCCGGCGAACACCCAGGTCGCCAGTGCATATTCGCCGAACAGGATCAGTGCGACCCCGCATTGATTCAGAAGAGCGACGGCCCGCAGGATGTATGCGTCATTTTGTTCGGCCTGGAGCAGCGGAAGGAGGGGA
>Ga0351930_1063_pt1 | contig 20107 bp, 17 predicted proteins | sample BONcelT113001E10_FD_205823 | JGI IMG/M metagenome (GOLD analysis project Ga0351930, IMG submission 205823) | Enriched cells from coal bed in the Powder River Basin, Montana, United States - BONCAT cells T11 rep2 HSBNCT.T11.300.1.E10 ...
CGCAGAACAGGTTGCAGTTGGAGAAAAAAATGGTCCCCGACCCGTTCCTCCCCACCAGCGGCCGCTCCTCGCCGAAGTGCGGGCCGTAGCTGGCGACCACGGCCTCGCGCCCCGTCCGGCAATAGCCCTTCTCGCCCGACAGGCGGTCAACCGCGCACAGCCGGGGGCAGAGAGTGCATTTTTTCATCCAGGCGGATGCGCGCTCCAATGCCTTGGCAAGCCGCCCGCTGCGATGGGATTCCATATATGCAACTTCCATGTGTGCTCCTAGTTTGTGAATTGGCAAGGCATCCGGATGCTCGATACTCGATACAGGATACAGGACACTGGATGCTCGATACTGGACGCTCGATGTTTGACATCCGATGCCAATGTGGACGCTGCCCGCTGCCGGGATGCCCGTCAGTTCACGTTAATTTCGAATACCGGATCAGTACATGCTGAATGCAGGACGCTGAATGTTCCAGGCCCGGAGAGTGAAAAGTTGTCCAGCCGCCGGTCACTGTTGCGCTTCCCCTCAAGGGAGGAGAAATGCCCCAAGTTGGTGTCTATCCAGTTTCGGCCAGTATATCAAGTATTTGGGCGTAAATAAACCATTCCTGCAGCGGCAGGAGGAACTTCAGAGATTATGGGTTTCAGAGCTGAGTAGAAGTGTTGGAAGCCCTCTCCGAGGCTGTACTTAAATAGTGCAATGAATAGGGGGCCGCATATGATTAGAACGGCCGAGTGCTGGGCAAGGCAGCGATGTTGTTCAGCCGGGCAGTTGACGGTGAACTCAAAGTGCATAAGCGAGGAGAATGTGGTAATCTTTGGTAACCGCTGGGCTAGCTCTTCCGATCGATTTGATTCAGAATGTGTTCCATCGCATTGGGCAAGATGACAAAGAGGTGGTGGACGTTTTCGAGGTGGATTTAGGTATACTTGCCGGATTGCTATAGCCGATGAACTCTGAACGCCAGGTACGCCAGGAACAGATTGACCTTCAACTAGGTCGCGCCGGCTGGTCCGCAGGCAGCAGGCGGTTGGTTGAAGAGTTCCTTGTCGAGACTGATCCAGTGCTGAGCGAACCGCAAGGCGGTTACCGCCCCTTAAACAAGTTCGCGGACTATGCTCTGTTGGACCGTCTGGGCCGGCCACTTGCCATTGTTGAAGCCAAACGCACCAGCCGCGATCCGCTTGAGGGGGAACGTCAGGCAGCCGACTACGCCGATGCCCTGCGCGCCAGGCATGGTACGGACCCCTTTGTATTTCTTGCCAATGGTTACGAGATCTGGTTCTGGCATCGAAAGCTCTACCCGCCTCGGAAGGTCAGCGGGTTCTTCGCCGAGGAAGACCTGCTGCGACTTGCCCACCTTGACAAGTTCGGGAAACCACTCACGGGTGCGATGCCACTTGAGCGCATAATAGATCGCGCCTATCAAATTGAGGCTGTCAAAACTATCGCGGAGCGCATCGAAGCCGCCAGGCGGCATTTCCTGATGGTACTCGCCACCGGCACCGGAAAGACTCGTGTTGCTGTTGCACTGGTGGAATTGCTCCAACGCCAGGAGCGCATCCAACGCGTCCTCTTTCTTGCGGACCGTCGCGAGCTTGTGAAGCAGGCGCTCGGCGCCTTCAAGGAACACTTGTCCGGCTCACCCCGGTCGTGGATAGAACATGGTACCATCGATAAAGACGCTCATATTCACCTCGCCACATATCCAGGCATGATGTCGCTCTTTCAGCGACTCTCTCCCGGTTATTATGATCTCATCATAGCGGATGAAAGCCACCGTTCAATCTATGAGAAACAGAGCTACGGCGGCATATTCGATCATTTTGATTCCTTGCTTCTCGGGCTTACTGCAACGCCGACCGACTTCCTCGACCACAATACATTCAAGCTTTTCGACTGCCTGGATGACAGTCCAACATTCTATTATGGTTATGATGAGGCGGTACGAGATAAATACCTCGTCCCATATCGTCCCGTCCATGTAGCACGCACCCTGTTTCAAATTGAAGGTCTAAAACCAGGCGATTTGCCCCCTGAGGTGAGCCGACAGGTGCGTGAGCAGGGCGTCGATCCCGATCAGTTCAGTTTCGAGGGATCGGACCTTGAGCGAAAAGTAACGAACACCGGCACCAATGATGCCATTGTCCGGGAGTACATGGACAATGCTATTAAAGATGCTGTCGGGACACTGCCCGCGAAGACCATCATTTTCGCCGTGTCTCATAAACATGCTCTGGAACTCTACAAGAGCTTCAATCGCCTCTATCCCGATCTCCAGCGGAAGGGGCTTGCCAAGATCATCGACAGTCAGATGGAGCGTGCCGAAAAAACTCTCGATGACTTCAAGAATAAGGACTTCCCACGCGTTGCCATCTCGGTTGACATGCTCGATACCGGAATCGATGTGCCTTCCATCCGCAACCTCGTCTTTGCCAAGCCGGTCTTCAGCAAGGTGAAGTTTTGGCAGATGCTCGGCCGTGGCACCCGCACCTGGACCGATCCGGTAAGTGGTCAAGACAAGGCTGACTTCCTCGTTATCGACCACTGGGACAACTTCGATTATTTTCAAGTCAACAAAGATGGGCGAGCCGGTTCAGTTTCCGAGCCGTTGCCTTCACGCTTGTTCCGTCTTCGGTTGGAAAAGCTCCAGATTCTCGTTGGCCGGTCGGAAATCCCGTCCGTGAACCACACCATCCGGCAACTTCGCGGTCTTGTCGGCACCTTGCCTTTAGAAAATATCAATGTGTCCCTGTATGCGGAAGAGATCCGGTTGCTCACCAACAGTGACGAGTCATGGCTTGGCCTGTCCGACCAAAGCACAACATTCCTCTCTCACACTATCGCACCGCTCCTGCGTTTTTCCATGGCCGGCTCCTATACGGAACTGCAGTTTGAGAACCAAACCGAGCAGGCCGCTCTTGCACACCTTAGAGCAGATGCCGGAGAAGTTGATAAACTCCGCGGTCGCATCACGGAGCACCTCTCATTGCTCCCAGTTAACATTCCGGAGGTGCGTCCGCATCTCGAGGCCCTCGCTGCCGCCAGGACCGATGCCTTTTGGGCCAATTTGACATGCTCTCGCATTATGCAACTGCAGGAGACCTTTGCACCACTCATGCGGTTCCGAAACCGCCGCCCGCCCGGCACTTTCGTGCGGCTCTCGCTTCCTGACAAGATCAAGCGGCGCCACTGGATTATCTATGGTCCATCTGGAGAGGGAACCTTCGCTGAAACTTATCGCGCCAGGGTTGAAGCCCTCATCAAGGATCTCGCGGACGATAACCCAGCCCTGCAACGGCTCCAACAGGGCAAAGATCTCACATCCGACGACCTCTTAGCCATAGCCGCCGCGCTGAACGGACCAGATCTATTTGTGACCGAGGAACGCCTGCGCCAAGCTTACCAGCAGCCCAAGGCAAGCCTCGCCGATTTCCTCCGTCACATTCTTGATGTCGCAAAGCTGCCGTCCCGCGAGAAATCCATCTCGCAAGCATTTGACGAATGGGTTCGTCGGCATCCCCATCTCACCGCCACCCAATTGATGTTCGTCAGGACTATGCGAAAGGCTGTAATGCAGAAGGCTGAAATCACTTCGCTTGAATCATTGAGGAAGCCTCCGTTCTCTACCATCGGAGACCCCGAACACCTCTTCAAAGAATCGGAGCTGTCCGATCTCTTCGAACTTATCACCACCATCGCCGCATAAGGAACATTCATGCTCTCACCGCAACTTCGCCGTAAAGTCCACGACCTTTGGTCACTCTTCTGGTCGTCCGGCCTTTCAAACCCTCTCGTTGCCATCGAGCAGATCACTTACCTGCTCTTCATCCGGCAGTTGGAAGCGCTCGACCGTGTCCGCGTAGAAGCCAACAGAACCTCAATATACGCAAAACGCCCGATTGATCCGGAGGACGCCGATTTCGAGAAATGCCGCTGGTCTTATATTCGGCAGAATCCAACCTTCCCGCTTCTCAATGAGACCGTCTTCCCGTGGCTCCGCGGCCTGGAAGAACGCGTTGGGCCCGGGCAAAATGGCAATACAACCCTTGGGCGCATCTCCGGCCGCCTCAGCGATGCCTATTTCATTCTTGACGTCAACAAGACCGAGACCCTCAAGCGTGCCGTTAGCCTCATCGACGAACTCTTCCGCCAGCTTGACACTCGCTCGGTCAATTCCGACATCATGGGTGATATTTTCGAGTATCTGCTCGAAGAGATAAAGGAATCCGGCAAGAACGGCCAGTTCCGCACCCCTCGCCACATCATTCGATTTATGGTGCAGTTGCTCAATCCAGAGTTGGGCAAGACCATCCTCGATCCCGCCTGCGGTTCGGGAGGCTTTTTGCTCAACTCGCTTCTGCAGTGGAAGGCCCAGCATACCGATAAGGACGTGCTCCGCCTCGAATGGGACGGTGCGCCGCATGATCTCCTCCCAGTCTGGCCTGAAGGCGAACAGCACGACTTCAACAACCTTTTTCGCGGCTACGACAACGACCGTACCATGGTTCGCATCGCTTGGATGAACCTCATCCTGCACGACCTGGAGACTCCCGAGGTCCATCAACTCGACTCACTCAGCAAGCGGCTCAAGGACGACGAAAGCGGCATCTATGACTACATCCTCGCCAACCCGCCCTTCACGGGAAGCGTGGATACTGGGGACCTGAGCGAAAACAGAAAACGGTTTCCAAAGATGGAGAACGGAAAACCCGCAAACAAGAGCGAGTTGCTCTTCGTTTGGCTCATGCTCGATCTGCTCAAGATCGGCGGACGTGCTGCCGTCATTGTGCCGGACGGTGTGCTGTTTGGCTCCACCAAGGCGCACAGGGAACTGCGCCGCCAACTGCTGTTCGAAAACACCCTCGAAGCGGTTGTCTCCCTTCCTGCCAACATGTTCCAGCCTTACTCGGGCGTGAAAACCTCTATTCTCCTTTTCCAAAAAGCAGGCGAAACTGTTACCGCTGGTTCTGATCCGCGCACCCGCGAAGTCTGGTTCTACGAGATCACCAGCGAAGCCTTCTCGCTGGACCAGAAACGCAAGGCTCTTTACGGCCAGGACAACGACTTTTGGGATGCTTTAATCAAGTTCGAGGCGTGGAACCGTTACCGCCAGGGGGAGGCAGAGGATAAGCAAGGCCAAGCTCTGGCCGCTCTGCGAGCTGCCGCCACCTCCAGGGACTACCACCAGCCTAACTATTGGGAGGAGCGTTGGCGCAGTGTAGATAACGAATTTCTGAAAATCTTTCCTGAAAAATCCGGCGACAAAGGCCACACCTATCCGCTGCACGAATTGTGGCCGCAGGATTTCCATTTTGACCCAGCGGATACACGCGGCTCGCGCCAGTATGACGATGCTGTCCTTGCCCGCGTCCGTCCTGTGTTTGAGAAAACAATCGGCAAACTTGTCGAGCAGACCGTGAAACACGCCTACGGCATTGCTCTCAGACCAGACGCGGAGAAAGCTCTTGCCGCCGCCGAGAAAAACGTTAGAGGCGTGGCCAATCATATGACCAAGAAGGTCCGCGATGGAGGTCTGCTCGACCGCGAATTTGACCAGTTTGGCCAAAGTGCCTTAAAGAGCGTGCTCAAGGAAATGACCGCAAAGGTGAAGGAATGGGCCACCAACGTCACGATGACTGACAAGAAGCCGCAGACCGCGCCCAGCGAGCCCGATGTGGAGCAGACTGCCGTATCCCTTAGCCTGCTTCTCACCGAGTTTGCCAAGCTCGATGGCTATAACGTCTGGCGCCGTAGCCAAAAAATTCGAGCCCGTAGCGGGAAACTCACTCCGTCCGAGGATGGTGTCCTCAAGCGAGAGCCGACCCTGCTCAGTTGGATCGTCTCCGTGCGCCAATGGGCGGAGTTGGAAAGTTGGGGCAAAGACCCAGAAACCGAACAATTGATTGCCAGACCCACGCATCGGGACGGGGTCATAGATCCCGATTACCTCACTTGGCTGCGAGACACCCTAAAGGTCTTCGATGACGATGCCACAGTAAAGAAAGACTTCCTCGACCGTCTCAATCCCGATTGTCTGGAATTATTGGATTTCAATCTCTCTGCCGGCCGCCACAAACCTTTTGTCTTCGACGCCGGCCAGCACCGCCCGCCCGCCGAACTCATTGGTGAGCTTCAGGCCATCCACGGCGAGGTGCAGAATCGACTCAGGAAATTGCTGGTGCTAGTTGGGGGGAGCGAATGATTGGACGTCTGCCTGCAAATTGGGCCGCTTGCAAGCTATCAGAGATCTGCCAAATTAACCCGCGTGGGAAATCGGGATTGGCAGAACACGACGAGGTATCATTCGTTCCGATGGCTGCGGTTTCCGAAATCTCCGGCAGTATCGTTGCCGCAGAGACAAGGGAACTACGGGACGTTCAGAAGGGATTTACGCCCTTCCAAGAGGGTGACATTCTCTTCGCCAAGATTACACCTTGCATGGAGAACGGGAAGGCTGCAATCGCTCGGAATTTGGTGAACCAACACGGTTATGGCTCCACTGAGTTTCATGTTATTCGGCCGTCGGCTCTTGTCCTTGCAGAATGGGTTTTTGCAATCATCCGGACGAGAGAGTTTCGGAGGGCTGCTGCGGCATCGTTCCAGGGAGCAGTTGGGCAGCAGCGGGTAACTGCGTCCTTTCTCAGTAGCTTCCGAATTCCCCTCCCATCTCTTAGCGAGCAGCATCGGATTGTGGAAATCCTGCAAGAGGCCGAAGGAATCCGCCGCCGCCGCGCAGAAGCAGAAGCCAAAACAGCCGAACTTATCCCCGCAATGTTTCACTACTACTTTGTAGGTGGGCGGGAGCATTATTATCAGCCGCTCCAAAATCTTGCTGAAATTGTATCTGGTGTTGCGATTGGTCGAAAGACGAAGGGCATGACCGTCCAAGTGCCTTATCTCCGCGTTGCCAATGTTCAAGCTGGGTTTGTGGATATCAGCGAGATTAAGACAACAACAGCTACCGAGGACGAAGTGGCTCAGTTCGGACTGAAAAAAGGAGACGTACTGCTCACAGAAGGAGGAGACTACGACAAATTAGGCAGGGGCTGTTTGTGGGAAGGACAAATCGAACCGTGCATTCACCAAAACCATGTATTTCGCGTCCGCCCGAAACCTGGCAAACTAAACTCCAGCTTCTTCGCGCATTATCTTCAGGGCGCGAAGGCTAAACATTACTTTCTTCGGTGCGCTAAGAAAACGACGAACCTTGCCAGCATAAATTTGACGCAGTTGAAGGCACTTCCAGTGCCAAACGTTTCGATGGAAGAACAGAAACGATTTGAATTGCGGATTCAGGCGGCAGGTGAATGCAGCACATTGACTGGCGATAAAACTCTTATCTCATTGATCAGATCCCTCTCCGCCCACGCCTTTTCGGGTCAGCTCACCGCTGACTGGCGGGATGCGCACCAGGACACGCTCGCCATCGAAGCCCTCGAGCGCGATGAAGCGCTCAAAGAAATGGGAACCACCTTTTCCAGCTTCCGCCGAGAGACAATTCAAGAAATGGAAGCAACATTCCAGGATCGTACCGACGGCATCTACTCCGAACTTAATCGCGAGCAACGCGTCCTTTTGCGCGAGATCGAGCGCATGGTGGGTGGTGTTTGCTACGTGCGCTATTTCTCCGCCCAACTGCTGAGCAATTACATCTCGGAAGGGCTACTCCGCCGGAATCCGCAGGCGATAGAAGGACACCTTGCCGTCTTTGCTGCGAGAGGACTCATCATACCAGTGAGCCGTGAGGAGCAGACCGAGGAAACCGGTGAGTTCGTTTTTGGCAACGCCTACCGCCTTCCGCTCCGCGACTTCGAACCTCGCGAAAGTGAGGAAGGAGAACCGCAAATTGGGGACCACGCGCGACTCCGCGAGCTGGAACGATTGGCCACACAGTTGGAAAAGGAACGTGCTCTGCTATGAGACTGCGCTACCTTCATCTTCCACGTTGCGGACCATTAATTGACGCCGCCATCGTCTTCGGGCGGGAGGATCTCATCGCCAGGACTCTGGTCCTGCCACGTAAGGGGTCGTTGAACTTTGTGGTCGGCGTGAACGGCAGCGGTAAGTCGTCCCTATTGCGGGTGCTCTATCGCATCTTCTGCTCGCTGAAGCGAGGCGAGCGGCCCGCGCTGCCCGTCACGGTGGCGTGGGATCGCACGACGGGGAGCGAGTCTGTAACCACGCTCCACCATTTCACTAGCCGGAAGAATGTCCGCTCGTTTTCCGCCACGCTCCGACAGGTGCCGACCTCGGCACTCCGTCATGATTGGGATGCAATCATTTCCGCTCTGAACAGAGGGGAACCTCATCACCTGGTCGAAAATCTCGAAATTTCCACCGACCCTGATGCCATTACCAATCCGCGACTTTTTGCCCAGTTGCCAAAGCGCCTCATCGCCTACACCTCGGGCGCGGATGATCCTTGGGTGAAATTCGATCAGCCGGTCTTTCACCCGATGGATGATGGGCATTACCAGACAGAGGACGAACGACCGGAAGGTTGGAGCATAGATCGAGAATGGGAAGAACAGCAACTCAGCCGCATCTCCAGTGTTCTCAACCATTACGCAATGAAGACCGGCGAAACCATGCAGTCATATGCCAGTGCTGGGGAGGTTGACCAGTTGTCCGGTGAGACCGTTGCGCGATTTTTGCAGGAACTGGATCCGCTGGAGGCTATCCGCCAAAAGTTGCTCATGAACCGCAATCCTCGCAATGAACCGCCGGATGATTTTTATTTCCGCATCCAACCGCGGCATCTACGCTTTGCCGGTATCACACTGGCATTATGGCAAACGGCAAAGGAACTCTCCGGGCGTACTGAAGAACACCAACGCGAAGCTTTGCGGAGCAACCTCCTTTACCAATGCGGTTCCGATAACAAGCCGAAAGATGCCCGCCGTGTGCTCAATGAAATTGATTGGTTCTGGCCCACGCACCTGAGCCTCACATACAATGATGCCGATGACCGCATCAGCCCGCGCCAGCATCAGGAACTGCTCTGCCTTCTGGCCCTCTCGGATGAAGTCATTGCCCAGCCTCGCGGTCGCCAGCGCGCTGTTTTTTCCCTCGGCCCTTCTGACCGGGTCAGCCTCACTGAGAAGCTCAGCGAGGCGGTTTTTCCCCTTGGCATCCCAAGTAAGGGAATCGAGTTTATCGCTGGGCGGGTGGACGGCTGTAAGACAGGTGCCGAAGCCATCCTGCGCGTTCTTAGCGCCGATCAGGATATTGACTCCACGCCGATGGACGTCTTCTCCCGCCTCCGGGACTGGGAGCGCACCGGCCTTCTGGAAGATATTACACTAACGGTGAAACGCCTCCACCGACCAGAGTACGCAGACGGTGACGCCGATGATACCATCGTCACCTACGAACAACTCAGTGATGGCGAGCAGATGCTCCTCGGGCGCATGGGCCTGATCTTTCTCCTGCGCGGACAGGACGGCTCCCTGCTCCTCCTCGATGAGCCGGAAACACACTTCAATGACGTATGGAAACGCGAAATTGTGGAGATGTTGGACATGGGCCTGTTGAACAGCACTGAGGCCAACGTCATCATTGCCACGCACACGAGCATCGCACTGACGGACGCTTTTGCGGCAGAAGTCACACTTCTTTCTAAACAACAGGGGAGAATAGGCGCAGATGCGGTTGCGCTTCCGTTGTTCGGCGCAGATCCGGGGCGTGTGCTGCTACATGTCTTCGGCGCGCCAGACATGATCGGAGTCCGTGCAGCCAAGCTTTTGCGCGCGAAGCTGGCCCAGGTGGATTGGACCGATGCTGACAAGGAGGCTCTACGCGCTTTAATCGATGAGACAGGCAGCGGTTGGCCACGAGCCAAACTTATGGAAATTCTCGAACGACTCGATAGTGCCGATGCTGCACCAGGTACCTGATTCCACAGAACGTGCACGCCTGCTGCTGGTGGTCGATATGCAATGCCATCTGATGGAGGCTCTCTGTGGCCTTGCTCAGGGTTCGACGGTTGATCAATCATGGCTTCAAAACGCGTGGCCTGCTGTGCCAACAGAATGGATCAGGAGGTTTTGGGAAAACGACAAAGGAAACCGCGCTAGGTGGATACTGCTGATCGCCGCCGCCACGCCAGCCGAAAAACATGTACTCCGCGTCTTAGTAGCGGAACAACTTCGTTTTGCTGAGCTGTATCACAATCCGCCGACCGTACGGCTCACCAAACAGGTCTGGGAGCAGCCGGTAATGGAGGCGGTAAATAAGTTATTGAAGTCCTTTTATGTGCCCCTGTTCTATAAAAGCGAAGGTTTCCACAATTCCGACGGGCAATCGTTTCACAAAGACCATTTCATCTCTGGATTCAACCCACCCGTCCGGGTCTGCCCTTATACCGATAATTTCATCCAGGATACGAAACTGGATCACTTTCTCCCGAAGGATCAGTTCCCAATGTTGTCCTGCCATCCGGATAACTTGATCCCGTGCAGCACGGACTCCAATAGTGGCAGTCACAAAGGTACACAAGTCCCGCTCGATCATGATGAATCCAATCAAGCCGGAGCTTGGTTTCATCCGAGATTGCGTAGCGCAGCTAACACGTACCGGCTGATCTTTCCGGTCGGGCCCGCGCCGCAACCACCCGTCGGTTTTGTGGCGATAGCTGCTCACGACCAGCCGCGACTGGACAATATGGCGCGGATGTTTGGTCTCAGCGAGTTTTGGGGCAGCTTTCTTGACGATGAAGTGCAGAGCGTAGCTGGTGATGTGCAGGGCTGGCTACAGTATGACTGCAAGCCACCATCTGAAGTGAACGTGAGGGACTATGTCTTGCGGCGCGCGCGTCAGGAACGAAGCCGTATTGGGCGTGACGGGCTAGCTATCGTGAAGTCTTTTTTCTATGAGCACATCGCCCAGACGCCATTGCTGCTTGCTCAGGTCGTACGCACCTGTTCGCGAGGTACATGAAGCCTACAGGCCTCACAAAGGCTTGAACTATTATGAAGGAGTGGTTATGCGGTAACGTTGCTCACTGCTCTCCATGTACTCTATTCCATTCTCTCGCTCCTATAATGTCACGAAACAGCGAGAGGATATCGCCCTGCCATTATGCTGGAGGCGTCGGGCTCAACAGCATCTCACAATTCCTCCGAAGTCATGCTGCGGCTGATACCACGCTTACAAGAAAGCATCCGCTACGTAGCGTTTCGCCTGTCTTCAACCTTGATTTTGGCATTTGATCGTAATACCATAATGAAAGTATGGTATCACCGGAGGGTATAATGAAGACGATCGCCATAAAACTTCCCGATGAGTTATTGGACGTGATCCGCGATATCGCGACGAAAAGAGGTGAAACCAGGTCAGCAGTCATGCGTGAAGCACTGGAGGAGTATTTTTCCAGAAAAAAGCCTCGGATTGAAGGCTCCTGCCTCGACCTTGCCTCTGATCTTGCTGGATGTCTACAAGGGCCACCGGATCTTTCAACAAATCCGGCGCATATGGATCGATACGGAGAATGAATCCGTGAGTGATCCCCCCGCGCACGGATGCTGGTGATTGGTTTGTTTATCTCATGAGAGAGCAGGTAATCCTCGATACTGGTCCGCTAGTCGCTTTTCTCAACTCGCGGGACAAATACCACGATTGGGCCTTGGAGCAATGGGCTACCATAAGACCTCCCCTCCTGACCTGCGAAGCTGTCGTTTCCGAGGCATGTTTTCTACTTAGGCACTGGAATAAGGGCACCCGTTCGATCTTTGAATTGCTGGAACGGAAAGCGCTGGCGATCTCCTTTTGTCTTGCGGATAACATCATGCCCATTTCCGCATCGTTAAAGAAATATGAAAGCGTACCGATGTCAATGGCCGATGCCTGCCTGGTGCGGATGGCTGAATTGCATGACGGCAGCTCGATTATCACTCTCGATACCGATTTTCAAGTCTATCGCAAGCACAAGCGGAGGCTTATCCCACTACTGACGCCAACTGCCACTGCTTGATTATTATTTTGGCCCTTTGGCTGGACATTACCACAAGCCGTTGCATCATCTACCGAGGTGTGAACATATGACGCGAGTCCAGAAGCTGGAACAGGAAGTGAAACAACTCACCCGAGATGAGCTTGCGGTATTTCGGAAATGGTTTGTGGAGTATGATTGGGATCAATGGGATAGACAGATCGAAGAAGATGTCCTTGCGGGCAGGCTTGACAAATTGGCGGAGGAGGCTCTTGCGGACAATAAAGCGGGAAGGACAAAAGAGATTTGAAGCCCTTTGCATCGCCCACATTTCCGGTCATGCTATCATCGTGAACACCGCGTACTGAAGCTATCCATTATGCTACCTCAAGTCGAAACCCAATTTCCGCATGAGAGCACGAACCTTGGCTTTCAAATCCGGCAAATCCCGCTCGACCACTTCCCAGACAAGAGTCAGGTTCACTCCGAGATAATCGTGCACGAGTATATTTCGAAAGCCGGAGAGACCTCGCCAGTCAATTTCCGGATTGGAGGTCTTCAGTGTCTGTGAAAGTCGTTGGGTGGATTCCGACAGGGTATGAAGATTTCTCAGCACGGCATCCTGCGTTTTGATGTCGGTGAAGAAAACTTCAGTGCCGCCTCCGGTGTACTGTTCGATGCGTTCGATACACTCCAGGATGTGAATCAAGTAGACTTTGTCGTCTTTCAAAGCGGAACGGCCTCTTCGATGATGCGATCCCGAATGGCCCAGTGGAGAGCCTCGGGTTCGACAACATGCACCCGGCGACCAAGCAGTTCTTCCATATCCTGGAGAAGGTGAGAGAGGTCCATAAGACTTCGCCCTTCTTCCATATCCACCAGCAGGTCCACATCACTGTCCGCGTTCTCTTCCCCACGGGCAAGCGATCCGAAAAGACGCACGTTTCTTGCCCCTCGCAAGGCGGCAATTTTTAGAATCTCTTCTCTTTTTTCTCGTACTGTCTGAGCAATAGCCATTCGTCCCTCGCGCTCGCGCCATTTGAGACAACAGCCGAAATCCCAAAAGCAGCTAACCGGCAATGGAATTGAAAGCTTATTTCCCGGCTCCAACCGACTGTAAAGTTGTGGAGATTACAATAACTCGGGATACCGGCAACTGCAAATGGATACATTCCAGGCCGCTGCAAGTAATAACTTTTTACAAAACCCTTGCTCTGGCTAAACGAATCCTCGAATAGTCCTCATTCCTTATTGTGCAAGAGAAATCCATGTGAGCGGGTGGATAAGGCGCGAGCCATGCTTGGCTGGTTGAGAACCGCCTCTGTACCCCTCTATAAATCGACCAATTTTGTCCCAAAACATTAAAAAAGTTGACAATGGGGCAGCCGTAATGCTAAATTCCCCACTAATTCGATGGTAATTATGGACTTTGCGGGGTGCTATAACAATGAAACTCTCCACCAGGGGGCGATACGGCGTGCGGCTCATGCTCGACCTTGCTCTTCGCGCCGGAAACGCCCCTGTATCACTTAAGGAAATAGCGGCGCGGCAGGAAATCTCCGAAAAATACCTCTCCAACCTCATACCCTCGCTCAAGAATGCCGGGCTCGTGCACTCGGTGCGCGGCTCCCATGGAGGTTATGTATTGGCGAGAGGTCTTGGCGAGATTACGCTCAAAGACATCCTGCTCGCGCTGGAAGGGCCGATGTGCCTTGTCGAATGCACCGAAAGGCCCGAGCTGTGCCACCGGTCGGGCGATTGCCTGGTGCGCGATATCTGGGCCGAAGTGACCGGCGGGATGCTCGATACCCTTCAATCCTTCAGTCTTGAATCCATGGTGCAAAAGCAGGCGCAGAGGGAATGCGCGCCGGCCTACAGCATCTGAGGCATGGGCGCCTAAGTGATTCAACTGCTCAAATCCCCTTTTTATAGATATTATTATTCTACAGGAGCTTGCAATGATATCGGACGAAAAAGGTGAATGGGACCTCGAAACGATAGCCTTGCACGGCGGGCAGGTCCCAGATCCGGCAACCGGGGCGCGGGCGGTCCCGATCTATCAGACCACCTCCTTTGTTTTCAGGGACGCGGAGCACGCGGCAAATCTTTTTTCCCTGAAAGAATTCGGAAATATCTACTCCCGGATAACCAATCCCACAACCGATGTTTTGGAAAAACGCATCGCCCTGATCGAAGGGGGGAGCGGGGCCTTGGCCGTGGCGAGCGGACAGGCGGCGATCACACTCTCTCTTCTTGCGATTACACAGCCAGGTGATGAAATTGTCGCCGCGGACAACCTCTACGGCGGGACCTACCAGCTCTTTCACTACACCTTTCCCAAGCTGGGAAGAACGGTGCGGTTCGTGAAATCATCGGACCCTGACGGGTTCAAACGGGCGCTGACCGAAAAAACCAGGGCGGTCTATGCCGAGACGCTGGGCAATCCGAAACTCGACGTGGCGGATTTCGAAAAGATCGCCCGCATCGCGCACGGCGCCGGGGTCCCTTTTGTAGTCGATAATACCGTGGGAATAGGGCTGGTGCGCCCCTTCGATTACGGGGCGGACATCCTTGCCTCCTCGGCCACCAAATTCGTCGGAGGCCATGGTACCTCCATCGGCGGACTCATCGTGGACTCGGGCAAATTCGACTGGAGCAACGGCAATTTCCCGGAATTTACCGAGCCGGACCCGAGCTATCACGGCCTCAGGTTCTGGGAGGTCTTTGGCGACTTTCCGGGACTTGGCAATGTTGCCTTTATCATAAAGACGCGGGTGCAGTGGCTTCGGGACCTCGGGCCCGCAATGAGCCCCTTCAACGCTTTTTTGTTCATCCAGGGGCTTGAAACCCTCACCCTGAGGCAGCACAGGCATTCGGAAAACGCGCTCGCAACGGCGCGCTTTCTGGCGAACCATCCACTGGTGGCATGGGTGAACTACCCCGGCCTCGAAGACAATCCCAACCATCCGATTGCCAAAAAATACCTCGCCGGCCGCTACGGGGCGCTGGTAGGGTTCGGGATAAAGGGAGGAATGGAGGCCGGAAAAAAATTCATCGATTCCGTGAAACTTCTTTCTCATCTTGCGAATATCGGGGATGCGAAAAGCCTGGTGATCCATCCCGCATCCACCACCCACCAGCAGCTTACGCGCGAAGAGCAGGTAGCGACGGGGGTTACGGAAGATTACATCCGGCTTTCAATTGGGCTGGAAAGTATCGGCGATATTCTGGAAGACATCGGCCAGGCACTCGAAAAGGCAGCCGGAGGACAACAACACCATGGCAAGAATATTTAGCGATATCACCAGGACGGTCGGAAACACTCCGCTTGTGAAGCTCAACAGAATGGCGGAAGGTCTGAATGCGACCGTGCTCTTGAAGCTCGAATCGTTCAATCCCCTAGCCAGTGTGAAGGACAGGATCGGGGTGGCGATGGTGGAGGACGCCGAGGAAAAGGGTCTGCTCGGACCCGGTTCGGTCCTGATCGAACCCACCAGCGGCAATACGGGAATCGCGCTGGCCTTCGTGGCGGCATCCCGTGGCTATCGGTTGGTCCTGACAATGCCGGAGACGATGAGCGCCGAGCGGCGGCAGCTTCTGTCGATTCTTGGGGCCGAACTGGTCCTTACTCCCGGCTCCGAGGGAATGACCGGGGCAATAAGAAAGGCCGAGGAGCTTTCCCGCGAGATCCCGGGGTCCGTTATTCTCCAGCAGTTCAACAACCCGGCGAATCCCCGGATTCACCGGGTGACCACCGCCGAGGAGATCTGGAACGACACGGACGGCCGGGTGGACATCCTGGTTGCCGGAGTGGGCACCGGCGGAACCCTGACGGGCGTTGCCGAAGTGATCAAGGCGCGAAAAAAGGATTTCAGGGCGATAGCGGTCGAGCCTGAAACTTCGCCGGTCTTATCCGGGGGAAAAGCGGGGCCGCACAGGGTGCAGGGAATCGGCGCCGGCTTCATCCCCCAGGTACTTAACCGGGAGATGATCGATGAAGTCGTCCGGGTGAAGGATGAATTCGCGGGAGAAACCGCGCGCCGCCTCGCGAAATTGGAAGGTATTCTGGCCGGCATCTCCTCGGGCGCGGCCTGCTGGGCGGCCATGGAAGTGGCCCGAAGAGTGGAAAACAAGGGTAAGCTGATCGTGACCGTCCTGCCCGACACGGGCGAGAGATACCTCACGACGTGGCTTTTTAAGGAATAGCATTCTCTGCCATCGCATAGCTTGCGGGAACAGCGCTTGCACAATAAGGGCCGGTTGCATTCCGGAGGCTTGGCTGTGCAGGGCGGGTTCTATCGCTTGGTATTGCACCTGTTGGATGGATTGGTACTGCACCTTGTTGGATGGCTTGGTGTGGCGGATGAATTGTAGGGGCGGGGGTTATCCCCGCCCGGATTATAAAAAATCATGCACTATAAAACGGAGCGGCCCATGGTCCGATCAGGATCTGTCGGCATAGTCGGAACACAATACTTCACGTTCTCCCCTCCGGGGGGCTTTGAACTGGAATGCGGCGAGAAGCTGGAATCGGTTACGCTTGCCTACGAAACGTATGGCAGGCTCAACCCCGGTAAAACCAATGCAATCCTGCTCGTGCACGCCCTCACCGGGGACGCGCATGCGGCGGGCTTCCACCCGGACGATAGAAAGCCGGGGTGGTGGGACGAAATGATCGGGCCGGGCAGGGCCTTCGATACGGATAAGTATTTCGTGATCTGCTCGAATGTGCTCGGCGGTTGCAAGGGTTCGACCGGCCCGTGCAGCATCGATCCCAAGACCCAAAAACCATACGGTCTCGACTTTCCACTCATTTCGGTAAACGATATGGTGAACTGCCAGGCGCAACTCGTCGGGCACTTCGGGATCGAGAAACTGCTGAGCGTTGCCGGGGGCTCGATGGGGGGCATGCAGGTCATGGGATGGCTGGCAAACCACCCGCAGCGGATTCGTAGCGCCATACCGATTTCCACGGCGCTCAAGCATTCCCCGCAGCAAATAGCTTTCAACGAGGTGGGGCGCCAGGCGATCATGGCCGATCCGGACTGGAAATACGGCAATTACTACGGCGGTCCTCTTCCGGGCAGGGGCCTTTCCGTCGCGCGCATGATCGGCCACATCACCTATATGAGCGACATATCCATGGCTCAAAAGTTCGGCCGCCACAGGAAACAGGACCTCCAGCCCCTCAAGTTCACTCCCGGCTACGAGGTGGAAGGCTACCTGCACTATCACGGCGAAAACTTCGTCAAGCGCTTCGATGCCAATTCCTACCTCTATATCACCAAGGCCATCGACGATTTCGATCCGGCCGGCGAGAGGCCGCTTCGGGAGTTGCTGCGGGGCATCGAGGTGAAGGTCATGGTGATTGCATTCAAGTCGGACTGGCTCTACCCGGCTTACCAGGCAAAAGAGATCGTCCGGGCATGCAAGCTGAGCGGGGTGGAGACGACCTACTGCGAAGTGGATTCCACCTACGGGCATGACGCATTCCTGCTCGAAATCGATGAGCAGACTCATCTCATCAGCCATTTTTTGAAGAAGGTTTTCAACGGCTACGCAGTGATGGACGGACGCGATGACTGAGCCGGAAAGGATCGACCACGGGATCATTCTGGACCTGATCAAGCCCGGTTCCTCGGTGCTCGATCTCGGATGCGGAAGTGGGGAACTGCTTTTCATGCTGATCCGGCAAAAGGCGGTCCGGGGGCAGGGGATCGAAATCGACGAACAGGCAATCTACCGGTGCGTCGCCAAGGGGTTGAATGTGATTCACGGCGACCTCGATAGCGGCCTCAACGATTACCTCGAAAAATCCTTCGACTACGTGATCCTCAACCAGACGATCCAGCAGGTGCGCCACCTCAGGCCGGTGATGGAGGACTCGCTGCGCGTGGGCAGGAAAGTCATAGTCGGCTTTCCCAATTTCGCCTATTACAAGTCGCGCCTGCAGCTCTTTTTTCGGGGCAGGACCCCCGTCACGCCTTCCTTGCCCTTCCCGTGGTATGAAACCCCGAACTTGCACTTCCTGAGCATTTCGGATTTCATCCGGTACTGCGCCGAAACGGCAATCACGATCGAGCGCGGTGATTTCTACAACGAACGAAACAGGGTGAGCATCCGGCCGAATCTTATGGCTCAGAGCGGAATATTTCTGATTTCAAGGGGCAGGTAAGGTGCTCGGGCGGGCCGGCTGCCTAATGGTCTCCCCCGGTTCCCCCTTAAACGAAAAAGCGCTCACAAGGAGCGCTTCTTCGGGTAAAGAGGGTTGCTGCTACTGCTTTGCGCTGATCAGCGGTCAACTTCCGTCTTTATCGATTCGAGTAGTATTCGATAATCCTCATACAGGTCGGCCGAACTCTCGATCACTTCATAAAGATCATCCAATTCCATGTTAAGGACGGCATCCTTATCCGGGGATTCTTCCTTGAGTTCGATCCAGACCCAGTCCAGAAGCATCTCCTCGGAATCGCCATATCCTTCCTCGTGCTTGTCGAGAGCGCCCTCTTTCATTTTTTGGCCCACCTTTTTCAGAGCCGCTCTTACGAATTCCCTCATCTCCATCAACTCCTCCTTAACCCAAAGCCTGCCCTTTTCTTTTCAGAAAAGTCATGCGATCGATAGAGTCTCAAAGGGCATTTGCCCGGCGAAAAAATAGCTCATTAATGCTGCGCGTTCAAACACAATTTCCGGCACACCGGCCCGAGGTCGGCGCAATTGCATTCAAGCCTTGTCCTGTTTACCACACCACAATATAATCCTTCCGGACTCATGAACATGTTTTAATGGGCCTGGAATTTTTTTAGGATGCAAATTTTCCACATTTTCCTCCTCTCCCGTCAAAGGTGGAGGTGTAAACAACCGGAACCGCGGGAACCAAATCGCCGGTTTTCGGAACATGACCCTTTCCATGCTTTTTGGCCCTTCCGGGCGGTCCGGAAGAAGTGGCGCATGCATGAAAGTAATGTAACTCCAATTTTCAGGAAGTACCCATGCCCATTTACGAATATCGTTGCACAAAGTGCAACAGGAAATCGGAAATCATCACTTTCCGCGTCGGCGAGGATTTTTCCGCCACCTGCCGCCATTGCGGAAGCGAAGCCACCAGCCGGATACCCTCTCGTGTGCGTGTTCGCCTCTCCGAAGAGACGCGGATGGAAAAGCTGGCGGATCCTTCTCGTCTGGCGGGGCTGGATGAAAACGACCCGGCGAGCATGGCCAGGTGGATGAAATCCATGAGCCGGGAAATGGATGAGGACTTCGATGTGGATCAAATGATGGAAGAGGCCATGGAAGAACCGTCGGAGGGGGAGGGCGGCCCTTCCTGCGTCGACCCGGCGGGATGCGGTGACGATTGAGGTTGATGTCTGCATCCCCTCATCGATCATCCCGCTGGTGTGTTATAGTTCGTCACCCCGGCAGGGTTTTTGAGCCGGGGTCCAGTGTCTTTCGAAAAAAACGCGAAAGCAGAGAATAGCTGCCCGGGTCAGCAAACACGTCCCGGCAATCCGGGAGGGGATATACTCCTCCCTCACAGCACTAGGATAAGCATGGCGGATTTGCCGCACATAGTTGGATGGCCTGGTACTGAAGATGAATTGTAGGGGCGGGCTTTCTTTATGCATGCCCGGATGGTCAATCCGCATTGTGCTGTCCGGGAGGGGATAAACCCCTCCCCTACCTAAAAATTAGATTTCTCCGGCTGAGCGCGGGGCGGGCCCCTCACTCTGGAAACTGCGCAATGGATTCTAAATCACCTCGCGTTGGCGGGGCCAGGCCGAGGTCTTCCGGCTTTAAATCGAGCTTCAAATGGAAGGCGCCGGATGAGCATAAGGGCCGCGGGCTCGACTATGCCGTTGCAAGCCATCTCAAGGTTTCCCCGGCCAGGGCCGCTGCCCTGATCGACTTCGGCTCGGTTTACGTCGAGGGCAAGGTCGAGAGGAACCCGTCACGGATACTTGCCGGGGGCGAGGAGATATCCACTAACTTTTCCGCTCACGGCATACGCAAGTTCTACGAAATCGACCCGGCCCGGATTCATTTCCGGGACCGTTTTCTTCTCGCCTACGACAAGGAGGCCGGAATCCCCAGCCAGCAAACACCTTCCGATGGCTATAACAACGTGTTTGCCGCCCTGCTGCGCTATCTCGGAAAGGAGCGTACCGATCCTTACGCGGCGATCC
>Ga0351930_1064_pt1 | contig 19906 bp, 15 predicted proteins | sample BONcelT113001E10_FD_205823 | JGI IMG/M metagenome (GOLD analysis project Ga0351930, IMG submission 205823) | Enriched cells from coal bed in the Powder River Basin, Montana, United States - BONCAT cells T11 rep2 HSBNCT.T11.300.1.E10 ...
AAAAACAAAGAACAACCACACTATGATGGCACCTGTCGTCATTTGACACTTGAAGAAGCTGACGCGCGGATTGCCAATGGCGAAGCCCATGTAATACGGTTTAAAACTCCAAGAGAAGGGAATACAACCGTAAAGGACTTGTTAAGGGGAGAAATTACCATCGAAAACCGCTTGCTGGACGATTATATTATTGTCAAGTCAGACGGGTTAGCTTTATACCACCTTGCGGCGATGGTTGATGACCATTTGATGAAAATCACTCATGTAATTCGTGGTTCGGAATGGCTGCCAACATACCCGCTTCACCATCTGATCTATCAAGCCTTTGAATGGGAGATGCCAGAGTTCATCCATCTATCTGTGTTTCTTAAACCCAGCGGAAAAGGCAAAATGAGTAAGCGCGATGCTTTGGACCTGGATAAAGACGGCTATTCGATATTTTTAAACGACTTTCCAGCCCTTGGGTACCTACCTGAAGCAGTAGTCAACTGGATTACATTAATGGGTTGGAGTTATGATGACCATACCGAATTCTTCAATATGGTTGATCTAATAGAAAAATTTAGTTTTGAAAAATTAAACCCATCTCCGGCAGCCATCAATTTTGAAAAGCTGGATCATTTCAATGGACTGCACATACGCAATCTGCCTGTGGAGCAACTTGCCGTATTGGTCAAACCCTTCTTTGAAAAAGGTGGTTATCACCTGACCGAGGCGCAGTTGTTACAGGTCGCTCCCATCATTCAGGAGCGTCTGGTTACCCTGGATGATGTGGTTGAGATTGCTGGTTTCTTGTTTGATGATGAAGTCGACCTTATTGTTGAAGATCTCATCCCAAAGAAAACAACCGTTGAAGAGGCAATTACAATTGGCAAGAGTTGCTATGAGCTATTAAGAGACCTGCCGAACTTGTCTCCAGTGATTGCTGAACCACCTATGCGCGAGTTAGTGGAAAGACTGGGTCTCAAAGCAGGGCAGGTATTTGGATTTTTGAGACAGGCGGCTACAGGACGAAAGGTGACACCGCCACTTTTTGAAAGCCTGGAAATTATCGGCAAAGAGAAGGTGTTGCAGCGATTGAAAATGGCAATAAATTTGCTGGAAAATCAGGTCTCTTGAAAATAAAAAACCTAGACAAGCAATCTTCTTGGTGGTAAACTATTGGAGTTCAAGTTTTGGGGGTTCGTCTAACGGTAGGACAGCGGACTCTGAATCCGTATGTGGGGGTTCGAATCCTCCACCCCCAGCTAAAATCCCGGGATAAATCCCTGGGATTTTTTATTATTGGTTGTTTATTGGGAAAAGGTTAAATAGAAATCCCGCGCCTGAAGCGCGGGTTTTGTACAACTCGTAAAAAAAGATGAATTAATTAGTCCTCAGACCAATTTTCGTCAATATCTTCCTCGTCATCATCTTCTTCCAAATCGAGATCTTCCCATTCATCCAATTCTTCCTCTTCCTCTTCCCACTCATCTTCAGTCAGAGGCTCATCATTGGGCGTATAGGTGACACAGCCGTTGTCAGGATCGATTTCCACAGCAGCAGCGCTGCAATACCCTTCGTCAAGGAAAGCGCAATCATCATAATGACAACGAATTCGGGGCATAATTTCCTCCTGCGTTGAAAAATTCACTCTGGTTGCAAATAAATTCCAGAGCTGTTACGCAAATGCAAATGATGTGAATAGAATATACATGCGAGGCACTTTTGTCAACCAGTTTTTGCCTCTATTTTAATCGAGACGCTATTATAACATTGATTATCCAGGTTTCAAGCGATGAGCTTCTAAAACATTGGGTAAATTCTCAATTCGAGACAGCACTTTGCTAAGTTGAGAAATATCCCCAATTTCTAAAACCAACCGAAACGTACCCATGTTATGGGTTACTTTTAAATCGATATCAGAGATATTTACACCCTCATTGCTGATCACTGTATAGATATCCCCCATCAAGCCCTGGCGGTCGTACGCGCGAATCTCTACAGCCACCGAGAAAGTCTTTTTGGGTTGACCCCAAGAGACTTGGACAATGCGTTCTTTATCGTGCTGTGAAAGGCGCATCACATTTGGGCAATCTCGGCGATGAATAGTTGCTCCTCGACCGCGTGTGATATACCCGACAATTTCATCGCCCGGCGCCGGGTTACAACACCGCGCAGATACCGTGAGAATGCCTTTTAAGCCAACTACCGTCACCGCGTTCGCGTCTTGTTTACTGGAAGGAGCCACATTAGCTTCCAGAAGAGCATCTTTGTCTTTATCGACTTCACTCAAGACATTGATAATTTTCTTCAACGATAGATCGCCGCAACCAAGGGCGGCGTAAAGATCTTCATTGTTCTTATATTCAAAAGTGACAGCGAGTCTGTCGTAATCTACATCAGCAATGCCGAGACGATGTAATTCCTTTTCTAAAATTACTTTACCGTGAGAGATGTTTTGGTCGCGATCTTGTTTCTTAAACCAGGCGCGAATTTTTGAGCGTGCGCGTTGGGTTTTTACCAACCCCAGGTTAGAATTTAGCCAATCCCGGCTTGGTCCGCCTTGTTTGGCAGTCAAGATTTCTACCTGGTCTCCAGTCTTTAAATTGTATTCGAGGTTAACAAGCTTGCCGTTGATTTTTGCACCGCGGCAGCGGTTGCCAATTTCTGTGTGAACGTGGTAAGCGAAGTCGATGGGTGTGGAGCCGGCTGGAAGGTCGATGATGTCACCACGGGGGGTAAAAATATAGACGCGGTCTTCGAAGACGTCAGATTTCATTCCGTCTACAAATTCCTGAGCGTCTTCCACTTCCTGGCGCCATTCCATAAGTTTGCGGATCCAGGTAACGCGCTGCTCATAGGATTTATCGGTTTTAAATTTTTCTTTGTAGCGCCAGTGGGCGGCAATACCAAATTCAGCATTCTGGTGCATTTCCGAGGTGCGAATCTGGACTTCCAAAGGGCGACCGTCATTGAAGATGACCGCTGTATGCAGCGATTGGTAAAAATTATCTTTGGGAGCGGCGATATAATCGTCAAATTCTTGTGGAATAGGCCGCCAGTGGGTGTGAATAAGACCTAAAGCGGCATAACAAGAAGGAATATCAGGCACAATTAATCGGACAGCCCGCAGGTCCATTAGCGCTTCAAAGGGTTTGCCGCGGTCTTGCATTTTTTTATAAATTGAATAAATATGCTTAGGGCGACCACTAATATCGCAGCTGATATTGGATTGCTCCATCAACGCTTTAATGCTATTGATAATGTCCTTGATGGTATCTTCGCGAGAGGTGCGGCGTTCTGAAAGTTTTTCCGCAATCTCTTTGTATCGATCAGGATAAACATAACGGAAAGACAGGTCTTCTAGTTCCCACTTAATTCGCCAGATCCCCAGGCGGTTGGCGAGGGGGGCAAAGATATCCAGCGTCTCTTGCGCGATGCGCTTGCGCTTCGTTTCCGGCATGTAACTGAGGGTGCGCAAATTGTGTAACCGGTCTGCCAATTTAATAATCACAACGCGAATGTCATCGCCCATGGCGACAAAGGTTTTTCGAAGGGTTTCGTTGCGTAAATCTTTGCGGCGAGAAGATCGCATTCCGGTTTCAGGATAATCGTCGTCCTCTTCGTCATCATCATCCTCAAATTGGTCCGCATTTTCTCCTGCGATTTGATCCCCGCGGGCGACATTGGGCAAGTTAGTTAATTTGGTGACACCATCCACCAAACTGGCCACTTCTTCGCCGAACTCTTTTTTCAAGATATCCAAAGTGGTGTTGGTATCTTCAACAGTATCATGAAGCAAAGCGGCAATGATCACTGAAGGGGGCACTGAAAGCTCAGCAAGAATCGCGGCCACCGCCACGCAATGGGTAATGTAAGGTTCCCCAGAGGCCCGTTTTTGGCCGGCATGAGCTGCCTCGGCGAATTTATAGGCTCGAGTTATTAATTCACGGTCAACGGCAGAGTATTTATCTGGCAGCGTTTCTAACAGCGTTTCAATTTTCATAAGGCTGGTCTGACATCCTTGTAAACTTGTTGAATAAGTATAATCCCCACATAGCCGATGGGGCAAGCTATCGAATAATGTATTTTTTGTGTTATTAAAAAACGGCTTACAGGATAATTTGTCAGCCTGAGAAGTGGTTTTTGTTCTTGTTTTACTTCAAAACTTCTTGAGTGGAAAAAACACGCGCAGGGTCTAAATATGTTAACGTTTCAAGATCTGCTAAATTGGTGGTTTGATTTACCAACCTAACCGCCAGCTCACCCAACGCGGGACCCAACATAAAACCCTGCCCGCACATACCAACCATATGGAGCAGACCCTCCGTGGATTGACTCCAGCCAACGATAGGAAAGCCATCAGGCGTCATAGGATACAAACCACGCCAGGAACGGCGAACACGAAGGTGTTTGAGGCGCGGCATTACTTCAATAAGGCGAGCGGCTACTTGAGGAAGGAATGTACTGGTTTCACGGGTATCTCTTCCCCAAATATTGGGAGAAGGCGTGAGACAAAATAGAATTTGGCCAGTAACATGCTGATAGAAGTAAAAGTTGCTCGAACCGGGAAGCGGACGAATGTCGACAACCATAGGTTTTAGAAAAGTTGCTACCGGTTCGGTTACCGCGGCTTCGTGCGAGTCCGGATACACTGGTAAATCCTGGCCGACCAATGCCGCAATTTCTCGGGCTTCTGCTCCGGCGGCGTTGATGATAATCGGAGCGGAATATTTCCCACGATTTGTGCTTAGTCCAGTTACCTGCCCGCTGGTCTGATGAATTTTCTGCACTTTTTCAGAAAAGTTGAACTGCGCGCCTAATCGCCGGGCATGTTGGGTAAAGGATGCCGCCGTTTTTAAGGGTGAAGCACTGCCATCTTCAGGTGAGTAGGTGCCGCCGATTAAATTTCGCGGATTCAGATCTGGAACAAGTTGAAGCAAATCTGCTGCTGGCAGCCAGTCTATTTTTAAATGATAATCTTTTTGTTTGCCTAACAAATTCATTAGTAAGGTTTCTTCCTCCTGCCGGTACGCGACAAAGCAATAACCTCCTTGAAGCCATTCTATTGAATCCCCATGAACCTGTTCCCAGGTGGAAAATATTTCCAATGATCGCTGACATAGGCGAATTTTTGCCGGGTCAGAATGAGTTGCGCGGATGCCGCCGATCGCGTTTTTATTTGACTGTTGCCCTTCTGACGGCTCTTGATCGATCACAAGGATACGAAACCCAGCTTCAGACAAGTAAAAAGCCGTAGGGGCTCCTACAGAGCCTGCGCCAATCAGGATAATATCAAAAGATCTTCTGTTATTGCTCATTCTTCTAACTCGTCAGCAGATTCTGAAAAAACACCCAAAAGGGCTTCGACAAAAAGCGGGCGCTGGGTGAAGCCGATTATCATTTGCGGCGCGACACCTTCTTGCCTGAAGAGTTGCAGAATCAGGTTCATACAGGTTTTTCCTCCGCAGGCGCCCATACCGGCCCGGGTGATGGCTTTAATCTGATTCATATCCAGACAACCTTCTTTGATGAGTGACCGAATATCTCCCGCGGTTACACGCTCACAGCGGCATACAATGGTTTGATCACACATAGGTTGTGAAGGTTCGCCAATGGTTTCAAACTCATCCGACCTTTGTAGCTGAAAACCAGCGATTAATTGCGCGATGGCAGCAGGCGCTTGAACCTGTAATATTAATGTTTTATCTGAAGAAGGTATTGCAATAATATTTCTCACTGGTAATTGATCGAGCTGGTTTCCCAAAGTGTCAAATACCCCGATGCGACCGCCAACCGGGAATAAATCCCGGTTAAATTCAAATGGAATGGACACGGTTGGATGGGATGGATCGGTTCGACAATCGACCAAGGTAATCGCAAGGCCGGGGCAGCCGGCAACGCAACGTTCACATCCTTCGCAGCTGTCTGGTCCGCCAATGTACTTGGGCAGCGCCCGAATATCTGATTCATCGATTTGAATCAGATGTTTTGGACATACCGCTGAACAGGGATTACAGGGTATCTGCTGGGTGCAATGTAGTACTGGTTGAACTCCTTTTGCTATCTGTGAAACTGATTCGTCCATCACCGGTCCTGGTTTGGATTTGAGAATTTGACTCATCAATTTCCATTCTTCAGGAACTTGTTCGCTGATCAAACCCAAATGACGCCCGATTTCCAGAGCGCGAATTTTTCCTGAAAAAATGGCCGCAGAAGCTTCAGCAATTTCTTCAGCGTCCCCAGCGGCAAACACTGTTAGGCCAAAGGTCGTTGCTTTATGAAAAAATTCATTAACAGGGTCCAGTCCGACGGCGATTAAGATGCTGTCACATTGGAAAGTTTTTTCTGTGCCTGCGATTGGTTTGAATTGATCATCCACTATCGCGATCGTGATTGATTCTACCTGGCCATGTCCATTTGCACTGATGATGGTATGTGATGTGTAAACGGGCACCCCAAAGCGGACTAGTTTATCCAGGTGCACCTTATAACCTCCGCATTTATTCGCTGCTTCCACCAACCCTACGACCCTGATACCGGCTTGCAGGGCGTGGTAACCAGCGATCAAACCCACATTCCCTCCGCCAACGATGAATAACTTGTTGGCTGGTTTAACCATATCTCGGTTGACAAGGGTTTGAAAAGCGCCAGCGCCATAAACGCCAGGCAAGGTGTTGTTTTGGAAAGCCAAGAATCTTTCGCGAGCTCCGCATGCGACCAACAACACCTGCGGCTCAACCAACCAATACTCTTGATTGCGTTTTAAAACCCCAACGCGCTTATCTGAAAATACACCTAACGCGGTGCTTTGCGTCCAGATTTCTACAGAAGGAAAACCGCGAACCTTTTTTTCCAGTCGGCGGGCAATATCAATTCCACGTCTGCCGGCATACACTGCGCGGGTAGAACCAAAAAAACGATGTGTTTGTAAAACGAGTTTGCCCCCAAGCTGGTGCTTATCATCGATCAAAAGCACGTTTATTCCCATTTTTCCTAATTCGGCGGCAGCGGAAAGACCTGCTGGGCCACCACCAATAATCAGGACAGATACTTGTTTGGATTGGGGAGGCGCATGCATTGGAAAAGGCGCGTCAGCTGGTGGAAGCTCTGGTAAGCCCTCCACAGGAGACAATCTGATCTCCGGTACAACCAGTTCCATGCAGGATTTCACCGGTTTGCCATCGGCAATCACCATGCATTGTGAACATTGGCCGTTGGCACAAAAAAGGCTTAAGGGAGAATGATCTTTTGGATGGTGACCAAAAATCTTGATTCCATTGGCAATTAATGCTGCAGAAATTGTTTCGCCCAAAATGGCAGTGAGTGGTTTGTTCTGCCAATAAATTGTTATTGTTTCAGGATTTGTGTGAGGAGACAAAATTGGATGCTGATTTACGCGGTTATCAGTCATGATCAACTCATTTGTCCTAAAGCCCAATGTTATATTTTGAATTGTAGCAAATGGTATTTTTCGCTTCTATTGCCATTTAACCCCTAAAGCCTGAATAATTGTCATATTGTTTTTCTAAATATGACTTCATGATAGAATTTATTCAAATTGGCATTATATCGTAATTTCAGGAGGTAATATGAAGCGAGTAGCCGTTTTAACCAGTGGTGGGGATGCTCCTGGCATGAATGCTGCGATTCGGGCAGTTGTGCGCGCAGGTATTGGAAAAGGCTGGGAAATGTTCGGTGTGCGATTGGGATATAAAGGTCTAATTGAAGGCAGAATTTCACAATTGGGAATGCGGGATGTAGGTGGGATTATGCAGCGTGGCGGTACAGTATTGGGAAGCGCGCGTTGTTTGGATTTTAAGACCAAAGATGGACAAATACAAGCGATTCGGACGATGAACCAGCATGGAATTGAAGGTCTGGTTGTGATTGGTGGAAATGGCTCGCAAACAGGCGCAAATGCTTTGCGATCGCTTGGTTTTCCAGTGGTTGGCGTGGCATCAACGATTGATAATGATCTTTATGGATCAGATATTACCATTGGGGTGGATACCGCTTTAAATATCGCCCTGGAAGCTCTTGACCGGCTAAAAACAACCGCCTCCTCTCACCAGCGCGCGTTCTTGCTGGAGGTAATGGGACGAGACTGCGGTTATCTGGCTTTGATGTCTGGAATTGCCGGAGGAGCTGAAATGGTGGTTATCCCCGAAGTGGAAATTGAACCCGAGGAAGTCGTGCAAACGATATGGCGGGCTTATGAATCTGGAAAAGCGCATGCGATCATTGTTGTTGCGGAAGGCGCTAAATACAATGCTGCCAAATTAGCGGCATATTGCGAAGAACATGAAGAGCGATTGGGTTTCAAAGTGCGGACGACTCAATTAGGCCATGTCCAGCGCGGTGGGAATCCCGGCGCGTTTGACCGGATTTTGGCTACCCGGCTGGGTGCTGCGGCAATTGATCAAATGGAAAAAGGTGAATATGGGGTCTTGATGGGTTGGGTTAAAAACCAGGCTACCCCCACACCTTTGGAGGAAGTGGTTTCCAAGAAGAAACCACTGGATATGAAGTTGTATGAGTTGGCCAAGGTCCTAGACCGGTAAAATTCATAAGTTTGAGTAATAAGGGGCTGTCCAAAAAGTAGAGGACAGCCCCTTTACATTTTTAAAAAGCAATGATTCAATAAAGGAATGAGAAGAAAACAAGCCCGCCCCGTGTTTAAGCCCTATGTAATGAACCAGGTAGCGCTGCTGCCGCCCAGCTACGATGAGATGATCCCGGCCAACCATCTGGTGCGGATCGTTGACGAAGCTGTGGAGAAGATCGACCTCAGCCCACTCATGCAGCAATACAAAGGGGGCGGGACCTCCAGCTATCATCCGAAAATGCTGCTGAAGGTATTGGTGTATGCCTATGCAGAGAAGATATACTCCTCGCGTCGGATCGCTAAATCGTTGCGAGAAAACATTCATTTCATGTGGATTAGTGGGGAGAACCGGCCAGACTTTCGTACGTTGAACCATTTTCGCAGCAGCCGGATGAAGGCAGTGATCGGGGAGGTGTTTGCGGCAGTATTGGAATATCTGGTGGCGGCGGGGCATGTGAAACTGGAGGATTACTTTGTGGATGGGACGAAGATAGAAGCCAATGCCAACAAACACAAGGTGGTGTGGGCAAAACGGCGCGAGAAATACCAACGCCGGGTGCAGGAGCAAATCAAAGAGCTGTTTGAGCAGATCGAAGCAGAAAACCAAGCCGAGCAAGAAAAATATGGCGATGAAGACCTGGAAGAACTGGGCGGAAGTGGCCGGGATGATGTCCATAGTGAAGCCTTGAAACAGAAGATCGCTGAACTCAATCAGCGCTTGCGTGAACAAATACAGCCCAAGAAAGCGACCCAACCGGTCCGCAAGGCACTGAAGAAGTTGGAAAGCGATTGTCTGGTGCGGTTGAAGAAATACGAAGAACAAGAAGAAATCCTGGCCAGGCGGAACAGCTACGCCAAAACCGACCCAGATGCCAGCTGTATGCGTATGAAGGAGGATCGAGGGGCAGAAAAACCCTGGCCGAAACCGGCCTACAATGTGCAGATGGGTACTGAGGGTCAATTTATTGTGGGCTACAGTGTGCATGGGCGTGTGGGAGACACCGCTTGCCTGATCCCGCATTTGGAAGGAGTGCGGCAGCAATTAGGCGGCTTGCCCCGCAGGATTGTGGCAGACGCGGGCTACGGCAGTGAAGAGAACTATGCCTATCTACAGCAACATGGCTTGGAGAATTTTGTCAAATACAACACTTTTTATCAGGACACCCATCACTACCGTAAGCCGGAAGTGCTGCGCAAACACCAGTTCCGGGCAGAGAATTTTGGTTATGACCCCCAAACGGATGAATTCATCTGTCCAGCAAATCAACGTTTACATTTCGTGGCTACCACCCGCTATGTAACAGACAATGGTTACCAAACTGACCGGCGTTATTATGCATGCGATCACTGTGACGCCTGTCCCCTTAAGTCACAATGTACCAAGGCCAAAGGCGGTCGACGCATCAAGATTAGTTTCCGCTTGCTGGAATACCGCCGACAAGCCAGAGCCAACCTCACCAGTCAGGAAGGCCAGCGGCTGCGATCTGAACGCTCCACGGAAGTGGAAACGGTCTTCGGATGCATCAAACACAATATGGAATTCAGAAGATTCCATTTGAGAGGGTTGGATAAAGTCAATATTGAATGGGGTTTGATCAGTATTGCCCATAATATGCGAAAATTGGCAGCCAGGTAGGCTGCCAATTTTTTGCTTTTTCGTATTTTTTTGATTTGCAGCAAATTTTTGGGGCTGTTTCCAAGTTCTTTAGAGACAGCCCCTTTGGTGAAAATTAGGCACGCCCCATACGTAAATAGGCTTCAATAAATCCATCCAGATCACCATCCAAAACACCTTGGGAATTTCCCATTTCAAAATTGGTGCGGTGATCTTTTACCATTTGGTATGGGTGGAGCACATACGATCGAATCTGACTGCCCCATTCCGCTTTTTGGTATTCTCCGCGCATTTCAGCCATTTGTTTATCTTGTTCTTCGCGGTGTTTCTCAAGCAGCCGTGAGCGCAGTACACGCAGCGCATTTTCTCGGTTTTGCAATTGCGAACGTTCATTCTGGCAAGAGACAACCAATCCGGATGGAATATGGGTGATGCGAACAGCAGTGGCATTTTTTTGCACATTCTGACCACCCGCGCCGGATGAACGGTAAATATCGATGCGCAGATCGTTTGGATCAATTTGGATTTCATCGTCATCGGACACTTCGGGCAATACTTCTACCATCGCAAAAGATGTATGACGGCGGTGCGCTGCATCGAATGGAGAGAGACGAACCAATCGATGAACACCTTTTTCAGCTTTGAGATAACCGTAAGCGAACCTGCCAGAAATGGCGATGGTAGCAGATTTTAATCCAGCCTCTTCTCCTTCGGTGTAGTCAAGAATTTCCGTCTTGAAATTATGTTGTTCTGTCCATCGCAGATACATTCGCTCCAGCATACCGGCCCAGTCTTGTGAGTCAGTGCCGCCCGCGCCTGCGTGGATGGCAAGAATGGCATTGCCTTTGTCATGCCTGCCAGAAAGAAGTGTGTCAAATTCTCGCTTTTCAATTTCTTTCTCAAACGCCCGAGTCTCCGCCTCTAATTCAACCCGCAGTGATTCATCTTCCATCTCTGCCAATTCAAGCGAATCAATGATCCGACGGTGAAGTCCTTCCCAGGATTCAATTTCCTCGCGCAGTTCAGAGATTTTTTTCATCACCTTCTGCGCTTCTTCAGGCGAGTTCCAAAGATCAGGGTCTTCTGATTTTTCTTGTAAAGCAATTAGTTCAGTTTTCTTTTCAGGTAAGTCAAAGATGCACCATTAAGGAAAGGATGTTTGTATCACAAACTTTGATACGTTCAACAAGGTCTTGCATATGATATTACTCCTTCGAATTTTGAAAAATACCGTTGATAAAGGCTTCCCGATCGAAACGCTCAAGATCTTCTGGTTTTTCGCCCAGACCTGCATAAAGTATGGGGAGTCCTAATTCTTTTTGAATGGCGAATGCCATGCCGCCCCGCGCGGAGGAATCGAGTTTAGATAGGATGATACCTGTTACCTGGACAGCTTCTTTGAATGCTTTGGCTTGTTGCAACGCGTTTTGCCCGGTTGTTGCGTCTAACACCAACCAAACGGCGTGAGGCGCGCCAGATAAGGCTTTGCCAGAAACTCTATATACTTTTTTTAATTCTTCCATTAAGTTAAAACGAGTATGCAAGCGCCCGGCCGTGTCAACAATAACAAAATCGTATCCTTTTGCACCGGCTGATTGAATCGCGTCATAAGCCACCGCGCCGGGATCGCCGCCTGGTTGTCCCGCTATCACGGGGATATTCAATCGTTCACCCCAAACCTGCAATTGATCAACTGCCGCAGCCCGGTAGGTGTCAGCCGCAGCAAGCATGACTTTCTTGCCCTGATTTGAAAATTGTTTTGCCAGTTTGGCTGCTGTTGTTGTCTTGCCCGAGCCGTTGACACCCACCATTAGAATAACGCAAGGTTTTTCTAAAGGGAGAATCTGATCTGGCAAAGGTTGCAGCCGGTTAAGCAGACCGGTTTTAAGTGCCAAGCTCAATTCATCGGAGCGGGTTAGACCTTCTTCCGCCACCACTTGTTTCAAGGATGCGATCACATCCGTTGTTGTGTCAATTCCCAGGTCTGCCTGAATGAGAAGCGCTTCAAGGTCGTCCCATGTATCACGATTTATTTCAGAAGCGCCTAGAAGGGCGCTGATGCGCCCAAAAGCCTGTTTTCTAGTGCGGTCTAAACCATTTAGCCATTTATTAAACATAGTCACCACAAAAATTAATTATAACATTTGATTATTTGTTATTGAGAGACTCAGTTGCTAATTGCCCGCATCCGGCTTGAATGTCTATTCCCCTGCGCATGCGAATGGTACAGGGAATTCCTGATTTTTCTAAAATAGAACGAAAATTTTCCGCTCTCTCACGCGTAGCAGCCTGCCCGCTAAAATTGCGGGTGGGGTTTAACGGAATTACATTGACATGGCACAGCATGCCTTTCAACAATGTGGCTAATTGATGTGCTTGCTCTGGTGTGTCTGTCTGGTTATCTATCAAAGCCCATTCAAAAGTGACCCTGCGGTGTGTTTGATCAATGTAATAACGTACCGCGGAAAGAAGCTCTTCAATCGGCCAGCGGCGATTAACTGGTAACAATGCGGAGCGGGTGTCATTGTCTGCAGAGTGAAGGCTGATGGCTAAATTGACCTGCCTTTTTTCGTCGGCAAATCGCTTTATTTTTGTTACCAGGCCAACGGTGGAGATTGTGAAGCGGCGTTCGCCCAGATTCATGCCTTCTGGGTGGTTTAGGCGGTCAATTGAGTCCATAACCGCTTGATAATTATGTAAAGGCTCGCCCATACCCATATAAACAATGTTGGTCACTTTTTCGCCGGTATTTTTCATCTCGCGGGCATAATAAATTACTTGTTCAACGATTTCACCGGAGGAAAGGTTGCGCTTAAATCCCATTTGTCCCGTCGCACAAAACACACAGCCCATCGCGCAGCCTGCCTGGGTGGAGATACATAATGTTCGGCGTTCATCGTAATGCATTAATACCGCTTCAATCGCCAGCTGATCATGCAATTTAAAGAGTGTTTTTACTGTTTCACCGTCACTTGAGCGGAGAACACGATCTGCCGTCAACCCTGAAAACCGAAAATATGCCTGCAATTTTTCGCGAAGTGAAGTAGGCAGATTGCTGAACTCTTCCCAATTCGAATAGAATTGCAAATACAAGCCATTCCAAATTTGTTTGGCACGGAATTTCGGCTCTCCCCAGAATTGAAGTAATTCTGCCAGAGATTCGATTGAGTAATCGTAAATCAGCGGTGAAGAAAGAATGGTCACTTGGAACCTAACAATGTTTCAACAAAAGAGGTTACGTTTTCACAAACCATGTCTGGTGATTGCGGCCATTTTTTCAGGTCTTCCCGGGTGGTAACACCAGTTAATACCAATGCCGTTCGGCAACCGGCATTTTGACCGGTTAGAATATCTGTGTCCAGGCGGTCGCCCACCACCAATACTTCCTGGGGTGTCAATTTGAGGTTCTCCAATGCCATATTAATCATTACTGGGGCAGGCTTGCCAGCATATTGGGGTTGAACCCCGGTTGCGATGGCGACAAAACCGATCATTGCCCCTGCCCCCGGTTGCAGACCGCGCGGAGTTGGGTAAGAGGGATCGGGGTTGGTACCAATAAAAAGCGCGCCATTGTTGATTAAAAGGGTCGCATCAGAAAGTTTTTCATAAGTCAATGCACGGTCCAGCCCGACTACCACAGCAAGAACATTTTCTACGGCGTGGAAAAAACCCGCATCTGCCAGAGTGTGGATTAAACCAGCTTCTCCGGCAATAAAAACTGGACCACCAGATGGAAATTTTTTCTTCAACAGGTAGGCGGTAGCCATTGCTGAAGTGATAATCTGGTTGGGCTGAATGGTAACGCCATATGAGAGAAACTTCTCAATGTACATATCCACTGAGCGGGTGGCGTTATTGGTCGCAAAGACGAATTGAATGCCTTGCGATTCTAATTTGGAAAAAAGACTGGGTAAATCGGCCAGGGTTTTTTCGCCGCGCCAGAGAACCCCATCCATATCGAAAATAATCCCTTTTACAGGGGAAGAATTATTTGCCATGAATCCCTTTTACAACACAAGCCGGATAGAAAATTATCCATCCGGCCTGGTACAAATTACCTGAACCCTAAAAAATTATTTCTCAGGGGGGGTCAAAACCTGATCCACCAAACCGTATTTTACAGCGGCATCAGCATCGAGGTAAAAGTCGCGTTCAGTATCCCGTTCAATCACCTCAAGTGACTGGTTTGTGCTCACGCTCAAAATATTATTCAGGCGAGCTTTAAGGCGTAAAATTTCGCGGGCTTGAATCTCAATATCCGAAGCCTGGCCTTGCGCGCCCCCCAAGGGTTGATGCATATGTATGGTAGCGTGCGGTAGCGCGTAGCGTTGTCCTTTTGTGCCTGCTGCCAGCAAAACTGTGCCAAAGGATGCGGTGACACCAACAGCAACCGTACTAATCTTGTTTGGAATCATTTGCATGGTGTCATAGATTGCCAAACCGGCATAGATTTGCCCGCCGGGAGAGTTGATATACATTTGTATTTCTTTATCAGGATCTTCGCGGCTTAAGAAAAGTAATTGCGCGACCATCAAGTTTGCCACCTGGTCATCAATGGGGGTGCCTAAGAAAATAATTCGCTCTTTAAGCAGCAGCGAATAAATATCATAAGCGCGTTCACCCCGGCCAGAGGTTTCGATAACCATCGGAATGACGGAGCTAAAGTTGTTCAGTGACATTTCTGTCCTCCTTGTATGACCCGAAATATCTGCCGGGTCAGAGCGAGCATTATTCAGCAGCTGGCTCTTTTCCCTCTTCCTCATTCGCAGGGGTTTCGGGTTGTTCTAAATTAATTGATTCAGCCGCGTCTTCAGCTTTGCCAGAGGCGATTGCTTTAAGGCGGTTGAGAATTTGTCGATTGTACATGCGGTTCGCGGTATCCATGGTCACCGCGTTTGCCAGTTCTTGAAAAGCTTTGCCTTTGCGGTACTTTTCATAATCTGGCATGGTTTGCAGTTCAAACATGGTGCGAGCCACCGCGGTTTTTACTTCCTCTGGATCCAGCTCAACTTTTTCCACTTCGGCAATTTTTTCCAGCACTAAAGAGCGCTCTAGGCGAACTTTGGCGGCGGGTTTAACTTCTTCTTCGATAAATTTATCTTTTTCAGTCTGCCGGATCTTGAGGTAGGTATCCAGATCTAGGTTGTTATTGGCGAGGTCTTTTTGAATGGATTCAAGGACATGCTCAATTTCATGGTTGAGGACGTGCGGAGGATATTTGATCACTGAATTTGTAACAATATTGTGATCAAGCAATTCTTCCATGTAATCCTGATCATATTGCTGCTGGCGGTCGGTTTCTAATTGACCGCGGATTTCGGATTTAAGACTGTCCACCGAATCAAATTCGCCAACATTTTTTGCGAACTCTTCATTTACTTCAGGCAGGTTGAGCATTTTTACGCTCTGAACCTGGACCAGGAATTCAATAGACTTGCCTTTTAATCGTTCTGACGCGAAATCTTCAGGGTAGGTATACTGAACAGTCTTTTCCGCACCTTCAGTTATACCAACCAGTTCTTTTGAAAACCCTTCATATGGCCAGTTGTCGGGGCGAGTTTCGTTTCCACCAACGATCAGCTCAGCCGGGGTCTCGTTGAAAATGGGGGTTTCATCCTCTGCCGCGCCTTCAACTTTACCGGTGATCTTGACAAACACAAGGTCGCCGTTCTGCGCTGGGCGGTCTACAGGTTCTGCCTGCGCAAAGTTCTGGCGAAGGTTATTGATCACTTTTTCAACGTCTTCGTCAGTGATCGGTTCTAATTCATACTCCTGGCGGATTGAGCGGTAATCACATAATTCAACAAGAGGTTGAAGTGGAATTAAGAATTGGAACTTGGGGGGATTCGTGCTTACAATTTCTTGCAAGGCACCTGGTCCAGAAGGCTCTACAGCGGCTTCATCTAAAAAGCGCGGGTAGTAATCTTCAACGATTAATTCAATCGCTTCGCGTTCAACGGCATCATCACCATAAAGGCGGACAACGACATCGTAAGGAGCTTTACCAGGGCGAAAACCAGGGATTTTTGCTTGTTTGGAGATGGCTCGGGCTGCCCGGTGCTTAAATTGCTCCAGGACTTCAGTTTCCAGTTCGGCGGTGAGCAGAACTTGCTGATCATCACGGAATTCTTTTTCGATTTTCAACGCTCTATCCTCATTTATAATTTTTTTCGCTTAAGTGGGGAAGGAGGGGCTCGAACCCTCACGCCTCTCGGCACATGATCCTAAGTCATGCCTGTCTGCCAATTCCAGCACTTCCCCAGCTAGCGGCATTTTTGTAAGCAAAAGGTATTATACCAAGAAGTGAATAACGCGTCTATCAAATGTACTTACTTGTTCATATAAAAAAGCCAGCCAAAAAAATCTGGGCTGGCTCCTCCAATTATTTTATAGGGATCTTATTCGGGTTGGACACCCAGGAGAATTTCAGCCACCTTTCGCAGTGTCTGCGGGTGACCAGTGTAACACCAAACTTGCATTTGTTCTGAAATGGTTGTTAGACCTGAAATTCCGCCTACACATTGTCCCTGACATTCCAATTCTCCAAACCCACCCAAGGCACCGTCGTCATTGTAAACGTATATGGACTGACCGTTTCTCCCGGGAGCGAGTGGTGGTTCCTCTGTGTATTCCGCGGAGGGATTATTGAAGAAGTTTCTCACAACCAGCCAGGCTGTTTCAGAATCAATTTGGCGGAAGTAACCTAATCGTCCGGTGAGACAGGCAGAATAATAAGCCAGTTTGAATTGGCGGTTACCGGTTAACTTAACTCGCGCGTGCCGTGGATAGACCGTGTGATAAGGTTCAGCGACCGGGTCGCGGTAGAACTCAAACATGGCGGGGGTAGTGGTTGGAATGTATAGATCACCGCCAGGGTTTAATTGCATCAATGTCCAGATCGCACTGGAAATATTGTTTGGCTGGTCGTCGACCAGAGTAAATGCCTGTTCAAAACCGCCAAACAGATAGCTGGGACGCAGCTGATCATACCCCGGTAGTTTGCGTAGAGGGTCTTGAATGGAGCGGACTGATTGGTAAATTGATAGATGTTTCTCACCGCTTGCCAAAATGCGTGTATCCATTATTACTTGCTGAGATAATTGCCATTCCTGGCTGCTTATCTGGGTAAGCGTGTAATTTCCCGGATCTAACTCGGAAGGCAGCGAGTAAGACCCGTCGAAGTCGAAACGATTGCTGATGTGAAACTGCAATTCTGGAGAGATCCACGTTCTAGTTCCACCCACATTCCACTGATTGGCAGCAAGGAGTTCAGCGAATTCTCCCGGATCTTTAAATGCCTGGTTGATGAAACCTATAGTGGGGGTGTCTTCACCTTTAAATGGCCCAAATATGCGGCCGCCGCGCTGCCAAATGACAATTGACAATCCATCTTGCAAGGATACTTCGGCATAAGGTAATGCGGCTTCATCAAGCCTTTGTTTCAATGTCCGCAGAGTTATTCCGCTTAAACCTTGTGTTTGCATTATATTTCCCTTGTGATTTTGATTGCGGATAGATTTTTTCTGGTGGATGACGCTGTTTTGGACGTTCAATTAATTCAATTGTGACACCCAGTGGTCCTTCCGTATTCAAATAAGCATAATGTCCGTCGCCATCTGGCCCAAACCCGGAACCATCCTGTATCATTTCAAGGCCAGCTTCAGCAGCTTGATTTAACGCGATTTCCATGCTTTCTACCAGTACGCCAAAGTGATGCACACCATATCCGTGTTGGTCAATAAATTCCTGGTAGATTGTTTTTCCTTCCTGGACTTCTATCAGCTCGACTCGCATTGAGCCAAAGTAGCCCAACGCAACTCGAAAGCTGTGGTCAGAATCCTGTCCGTGATAAGACATTTTTTTAACAAATGGTTTTTCGTAAGTGTAAAAATGCCAATCACCGATACCAAAGATCGTTGAATAATTTTCAACCGCTGTTTCCAGGTTGGGAACGATTAATGCTACCTGAGCAATCCCGTTATTAAGGAATGGAAGTGGAAGTTGGCTGTCCGGCAAAATTACCTCCTGGTATCTGTGAAAATCAAACTCTTTGATTTTAACCCCGTCAGGGGCAGACCCGCGCCCCTGACAATGGAAATTGATATTGAAAATCTATTGGTGCAGCATTTCATCTTGCATTTTGCGTAATTGGTAAACAAATTTGGTTGTGTCTGGCGCCACGGCATCTTCTGTAAGGGGAGTCCCTTTTGGAATGTCTTTCAGAACCTTTGCTCCTGGGGCGATTCCCATCGGAATGGCGCGGATTGAACGGGCGTCGGTATAGGTGTAAATACGGTTGAAAATATCAGCACTACCAATACTGCCAATGGTTTCGCCCGCCTTCAAATCCCGCTTTGCAACCGAAACCACTTCAGAAACCATTGTTTTGGCGACCACTGTTGTCTCACCGTAAATAGCGGCTTCGGCCACAGCCAAAGGGGTTTCAATATTGCACAGGTGGAAGGGGCGAAGGAAGAGGTAATAGGGCCCGTTGCCCATTGATACAAAGTTCAGGTCGGCGTGAATACGCGGATCATCTGTGGTGACAATGGCAAAAACACCTGGGGCAATGTTGCCGGTTGAGTAATCAACGCAGCCGCTTTTTGAGAGGACGCCGCCATCTTTTGCGGGAATGAAATGCTTGGTCAGGTCAGCCAGGTCGACTTTCGGGCCATGCATACCCGGGATATCCGGCTTCAAACCAGTGGCGTTAGAAACGGCAGCCATTTCCACCATGGTTTTTGTACCGTCTTTAAAAGAAGCCAGCATTTTGGGATTCATGTGTTTGCTTTCAGCTTCGTTATAACAAGAATCGGGGGTGGCTTCGTAGTTTATGACATTATTTTTCCCTTTACCAAGACACACAACTTCAAAACCCAAACTTGAAGAGAAATCATAAAGCATTTTGCAAACAGCGGGCTCATCACCTGCGGCAACCGTATAAACTGAACCTACTTTCTTAGCCATCTGACTTAAGAATGGACCCACAGTAACATCAGTTTCCACGTTAAGCATGGTGATGTTCTTCTTATTTAAGATACAATTCCAGGCAACCTGTGCGCCAATTTCAGTTATCCCAGTTGCTTCGACCACAGCATCAATCATTTCCAGGCGGGTTAGCAGTAAAGCGTCTTCAGTTACAACATACTTCCCGTTATTCAACGCGTCAGAAGCTGCAGAGTAACTGGAAGTGACAATGATTTCTGAACGCGGTATGCCGACGCCCATCAATGTTTCTATTGGCCGGTCAGGATTGACATCAGCAATCGCGACTGTTTCCATGCCAGGCATTTTTCTGGTGATATGAACCATGCCCGATCCCATTTGTCCACAACCCACCAAGCCCACCCGAATAGATTTTCCAGCGTTGTGGAGTTTCAATAAGTGTTGATAAAGTTCCATTGGTTATAGCTCCATGACAAATTTAGATTAATCAATCGAGAGTTTGCGCAAGTCGGCCAGCTCTCGGAAATTTGGTTTTACATTGTTGTAGATATTCTTGAACACCGAGAAGTATTGCATATAAATATCGTGGTTTGAGGCAATAGGTTCCATTGGATCGATATACTCAGCCCATTCTCGAGCGATTGAAAAATCTTTGAAAATTCCGGTGGATACCCCTGCCAGAATGGCGTCTCCAAAAGGCGCGCCGGTGCGGCGTTTGGTCAATACAGTTTCAATATTGAATACATCTGTAATAA
>Ga0351930_1065_pt1 | contig 19745 bp, 20 predicted proteins | sample BONcelT113001E10_FD_205823 | JGI IMG/M metagenome (GOLD analysis project Ga0351930, IMG submission 205823) | Enriched cells from coal bed in the Powder River Basin, Montana, United States - BONCAT cells T11 rep2 HSBNCT.T11.300.1.E10 ...
CGGTACCGGACTGCCTGCTCGGCAATGCCTGTGCCGCCCGAACGGGTCAAAAGGTTATTTGCGCGTTGCTATCCATTGAAGCGTGACTGAACACAGTCCAGCGTTAGCCCCTAATGGAATTGGATTAGGGATAGCTGTGATAAGCCCCTTTTTTACTGGAGAAGATGGCGATTTTTGTGTGTAATTATCGTTCATAGGCATAGTTATGGCGATACTTATTAATCAGGTGTATCTTGCTCCTAGTACAGCTCGACCGTATGAAGGCGAAAGGCCAATGAACGGATATCTGGCGAAATATCCCGAGGATCAAGTTGGCTGTTTAGAGCAATCAATATCTCAAAAGGAGCGCCTGAAGGTGTTGATTCACAGTTTATTGGTGCTGAAATTCGATAGCGCCCAGGTTTGGGAATAAATAGTGAGGCTTCAGAACAATTCTCTGAAAACAATGTTAACTCCGCACCATTCTTTTTTCCTTCACTTTTTTCTTTGAAATTCATCAAGCCAGGCGGCACAGTTACTTCTGCAGAAACAAAGTTTTCGCTTGTCCGCCAAAGAAGAATACGTACTTCCGGTGACGCCCAGCGAATTTTACCCTCACGTTTATAAGCGCCGCGTAAATATAGATAATCTTCGCTATCCAGTGCGACAAAAGATTTAAAATCAGTGTTAGAGCCGTCAATCTGGGCTTTCAACGGTTTTTCTCCCATGATATTAAATACTGCTCCCGAGTTGGAAATATATATCGGGTTTAAATAATAAATTTTACGTAATTGAGCAATAACATCTGGTGCTATGGATAAAAAATATGTGTCACAAACCAGATATTTTGCGGGCAATGATACCACATCACGAATTTTCCATTTCTGAAGATTGTCTATATTTCTATTGGAGAATAATGCGATAACGGGTGCTTCCCACCATCCATAACCAAAAATATGAGCTTCATCAGGCAAATTACTCACGATATCAGTCATTTTAAAAAATTCAGAATATTTTTCGGCTGATGGAAGGAAACGGAATATAACTTTTCCTTGTATAAAAAATGATGCTGGACCTATTCCAACTAAAATAATTAAGCTTAAAAGAGGAACAGCATACCATTTTGAAGACCACATTTTTTTAGTTGAATTGTTTCCTTTTATAAAAAATTTTGATACCCAACGAATTAAGAAGGACAGGATCAAGATAGAAAGAACCTGTTGAAGTACAAGACCATTCAAGATACGCCTTAACCAGGCTTGTGCTGTTGGAGTAAGAAATATCCACCAAATTAAGTAAAGTGTCGCGACTAAATAAAAAGAACCGATCAGAAAAATGTAACGGTCTTGGATTTTATTCCACGATCTGACGATTATAAAGATTACTATTGGTAGCGGTAAAATCCACATAGTCAAAATGAATATAACCGGGGTATGGGTTTGTTTTGACAATAGATTAAAGTGCTCAATTGCTTTAGATATAATACCTGGCGTGTTATGTAAGCGACTATGAGCACCAGCCCGAGATAGAATAGCTTTCAGTTGAATGAACCACCATTCCATATAGGGTTGGGAACCGCCAAGACTTATAAAACGATAAAATTCCCAACCTATCACTGGAACCATGAATCCAGCACAAAGCATTAATATCTGCATCCTGGGTCGTCCCCGTACAAGCACCATTAATGCATATATTCCAGCAGTCGGAAATACCCATAAAAGCGCAACTGTCTTAGTAAGATAAGAAAACGCTAAAGCAACACCCCCTGAGAAGGGAAGTATGGTGCTGTCGCGCTCTAATGACATTGTGAGCAACAGCAAACCAAGCATTAGATAGCTTAAAGCAGGAATTTCTCCATAGCCCGACATTCCAAATTGTTCTATGCCGGGCACTTGAAGGGCGAAAAAAACACATAAAATTGAAATTGAAATGGATTCTATCTTTCGCAAAACCGCATATAGCATCAGCCCGAAAAAAATCAAATACAGAAAATTGATGAATTGGCTTGTAAAAATATTGACGCCACCTATAGCATAAACAAAAGCTGCTGGACCAATATATGGAATATTTGTCTGAATTTTTTGAGGAAAAAGCTCAAAATTATTATAATAGCTTCCATAACCTTTGCCTGTGGCTAAGGACTTAGCAACATTAAGATTTAGTCCTCCATCAAAACTGGGAGGAACAACCAAAGAATAGAAAAAATAAAATGTGAATACCCATAAGACAAGCAAAAACAGAGGAAAAATTAGTACTTTCGATTTCAAATTTTTGTTTAAATGCATTTTATTAGATACTTTTAAATTATAAAGTTGTATGGAAAGGCAGACCTCTGCACTCTAAACAGTGAGGATGCCGAGAATTGATGTTGAGTGATTCATACCCAAATTTTTTATTCGCTAATAAGCATAACACTCCAGAAAAATATTAAATCCCCCAAGATTGTAAGTGTTCGTGAAAGGACTATAGCTAAAAGTAAATCAGCTTGCGCTATTTGACTACCGAGCAAAAAATACAAAACCAGTTCCCTTACGCCAAGGCCAGCCGGTGCACCCGGCATTAGTAAACCCAGTAGCCACGCTATAATAAAAGCGCCACAAATATGAGGAAGATATGATATAGTAATAATTTTTGGGGTTACAATTAGAATGGTGCATACAAAAACACTGCCGGAGACAACCAGAAAACCTATTTGCCAAAAAAGAACATTACCGATTTGCAAATAAGAAGTATGATTCATCACAATATAACCTAAAATTATCGATGATAAAAACAGTCCCAAAGCATTATTCGGCGAAAAGGTATGAATAAAAAGAGGTATAGTCAAAAAAATGAACAGTGATCCAGCTATAGATAGTAAAATTAACTCCCATATTACTGATTTCGCTAATGACATAGCTGGAATACCAGCAGCCATGCCTAACGATTGCCTTCCTGCGAGATGAAATATGTTGCCTGGAACATACTTGGCAAGTTGCGATAAGCCATATATTTTTATCGCCCATCTAAACGATGAACTGACTTTAAAAAAAATTAGCAAATGCCACCATGCCCGTGCTAACAGTATATTTGCCATCCCATAAATAACAGCAAGCAGGATTAACGTTATTAATTCGATAATGTCAAAGCGACCAATGTTTATTTCATTAGCATAATCTTTGAACCTTAAAAAAACAAACACTATCCCCGATAGTCCTGTAGCTCCGCCAAAAATGTTAAGCCATCGTTTTAATATAGGATTCATACATCACCCCGTTTTCTTTCACTTGGCATAGGACCATGGTCCAGGGGAAGGGCCTTCGGATCTCAATGATATCAAAATAAGCAGATACAAGAGAGACGAACTTTCTGGCTGACCAATGTTGAATATGGCCTGGTGTATTGCCAAAATTATTTAGATATTTCAATCTAAGCATATTAAGCACGCGCCAGAGCGGCTCTCGAGGGACACTGAAAATAATATATTTTGACACAACAGTTTGGAGAATTTTTAATGCCTCAACCGGTCTTTCGAGATGCTCAAGGACTTCGCAGCAAACAATTAAATCTGCGGCATCTGCATCTGTTTTGATTTCATACACGCTTCGAACATTAAATCGGGAAGGCGAAATCCCTTTATTTAAGGCATTTTTACGTGCAATATCGATAATTTTTTCAGAAAAATCCGTGCCGCGGGCTTCTATTCCTTGTTGATTCCAGTGCAATACCCAATAACCTTCACCACAACCAACTTCATGTATGGTTTTGGGTCTCACCATCGAAATTAAACGAGAAAGCGAGTTATCAAATCCATTCATTATCCATCGTGCAACAAGATTATTTGAGCCATATTTGTCATAAATATTGCCAATAAAAATCCCATTTTCCTGCAACCCATTGGATATTTTCATTTTATTTATTTTCTACTCCTTAGCCGGCAAGCATCGATCTTCTTTTTTGTTATTCGCATTTAATGATCTCGAATTATATTGCAGATCTTCCAGGAGTTTCCTATTTACGGACAGCAAATCGGCAATGAATGCGATTAAAGCTGTTTGAAACCCCATTCCAAGTAGCACCCCTGCCAGGATAACCGATTGGACATGGCCTTCTCCTTCCCCAATAAGATAATAATAGAAAAACCGAAGCCCGACCAGGAAACCGGTGGCAAAGATGGTTAAACCCATGGACATAAAAAAATGAAAAGGCCGATATACCATAAAAATCCGGATAATGGTAATGATCGATTTTTTAATGTAGCCGGGAATGCTTTTTATTAATCTGGACGGGCGGAGGTCTTCATTAACTTGAATAGGGACGGATGTGACGACCATGCCTTTCTGCCCGGCTTGAATTATGGTTTCCAGCGTATAGGTATATTCGTTAAAAACATTTAGCTTCATGGCGCATTCCCGGCTCATGGCCCGAAAACCGCTTGGCGCATCAGGGATATCGGTTTTACTGGTAATCCGCACCACCCAACTGCCGATTTTTTGGAGCATTTTTTTTAAAGGCGAAAAGTGCTTAATGGCGGTAATCGGCCGCGCGCCAATAACATAATCCGCTTTGCCATCCAGGATGGGTTTAACCAATGTGGGTATATCGGCAGCGCAATATTGGTTATCAGCATCGGTATTAACAATCACATCAGCGCCTTCCTGAAGGGCACGTTTCAGCCCTGCAGAGAATCCCGCGGCAAGACCTTTGTTGTTAATAAAGCTAACAACGTGGTCTACACCGCATTCCCGGGCAACTTTAACGGTGTCATCCGTGCACCCGTCATCAATGATCAGCCACTCAACCATGTCAAAGCCTTCAACCTGACGCGGGAGTTGCTTCAAGGTAATCGTAAGGGTTTTTTCTTCGTTAAAGCATGGTATTTGGATGATCAGTTTCAATAAATCGATCCTATATTTATAACGTTTATGTATCAGTTAGTTGCGAACTTTTATTATTTTAACCGATTAAGGCGCACGAAAGTAGATTCATAAATAAAAACCTCAATCTTATTTACGATATAGATCAAGGCGATGGTCGCGACCCAACAATCGATGAACAAATACGATGCACCGAACCCACCACTTTTGGGAAAGCCTATGTTGATAGGTTTTAAGATCTGTGTACCGGGCTTCAAGATTGGCATGTTGGGTTTTAAGATCTGTGTACCGGGCTTCAAGATTGGCATGTTGGGTTTTAAGATCTGTGTACCGGGCTTCAAGGCAATTGATCAGGGCCGCAGGCGATGTTTTGTTTGGTGGGACTCCTCTTTGTGAAGTAGCGAATAGGCTCTCCACCCAATTCCCCTTATTTTTTTCCTGTCGAATCATGTTTAAAAGAATTTTCTGATCGCATGTCATTGTATCCATTAACAAGCCTTCGTGTAGGGCAGTAGCAAGGGTTTGTTGTGAAGCCGACAGAAGAACCGCTTGTGCCGCTTTTTTATCTTGATAGTGGCATAAAGTGGGATCAACAAATGCCTCAACTTCATGACGATTGGGCATCCGAAGACCTGATACTCCAGATGCAATCAATAGTTCATAAAGCCCCTTGCACGATTCGAAAGGAGTCTTTAATATTTGTTCATAATCCACATGATGACGTCGGTAATTTCCTATGTTTTGAAACATGGAGACCATATAATATTCCCATAACAACAGACTGTATGCAATCGGAATGCTGTTTCGCGCATGAAGCGACTGGGTTGACTTTATCGGAGAGCGATTTGAGATTAAGAACATGGGGCACTCAAGAAAAGGAAGCCAATAGCTGAGGGTTAGACACATCCGCGGATCTTTAATGAACCAGGGCCGGTGAGCATCCATTTTCAAAACAATATTGCCGATTTGTTCCTGAATATATGCAAGATCGGTTCCAGCGATAGAGTGAAAATTAAGAGATTCGACATCCCACCAACTACCTCCGGCAGCCGTTAGAATAATATCATTTATCGCTATGACGTCGGTTCGTTCCCAGAATCCCTTGGGATTGTCAGGTTGCCTTGCCAATGTCACATCTTCGGTTCCGAAATAGCACCCCATCAAATTAAGGATTCTTGATAGAAGCGAAGTGCCGGATCGGTGCATGCCTAAAACGATGATTTGCATTGACCCTACCTTTTCAATAGTCGGGCTATGAATATTTGAACTCAACTTTCGGGAAAGGCAATCAAGCGTAACCTTCCGACATTAAGCTGGATTTATTTTTAGAAAGACCAAAAAATACTGTGGCAGCCCCCATTACTGCTTCTATCGTGGGCTGCACCAGTTGTTCGAACATTTTCCGAACACAGAGTATGGCCGCCATCGCCAGTTGCAGTATCCTTTCTAACGCAGCAATAAATTTGATGTTTTCCATCTCCTTGTTGCATAGGCGAAACAAGCGGAATCTGTCAATGATTTTGGACACTCACTTTAAAAAAAATAGTGTCGATCATTTTTAGCAAAGCATATCTGTGCAGCCTCATCCCACCGGATACGTGATTCCCGGGATTACTAATCCGGTCATATTTCTCTGGACATTTGTCAATTAACGATATATACTTCTTCCATGAAAACAACAGACGGAAGAAAACTCAGCCCCCAGGTAATGGAAGAGATCCGGAAACGCGCCGTAGAGCGTGTTCATGCCGGTGAAAGCCCTGAAGTGGTCATCAAAGCGCTTGGATTTGCCAGGGCCTGCATTTATGACTGGCTTGCCAAGTACCGCTCCGGTGGATGGCATGCCCTTAAAACCGGCAAAAGGCCCGGAAGGCCCAAAATCCTCACCGGCTCCCAGATCCGATGGGTTTATAACCTGGTAACCGAGGGTGACCCCCAGCAACTCAAATTCCCTTTTGCATTGTGGACAAGAGACATGGTGGCCTCGGCTATCAAAGACAAATTCGGCATCAAACTGTCTGAGAGTTCGGTCGGTCGTCTTCTCCGGCAACTCGGCTTTTCCAACCAGAAGCCGCTTTATCGCGCGTATCAACAGAATCCGGAGGCGGTTAAACGGTGGATGGACGTGGATTTTCCAAAAATCAAAAAGGAAGCCAAAAAAATCGGGGCAACCATCTATTTTGAGGATGAATCGGGAATCCGGTCTGATTTTCATTCCGGAAAGACATGGGCGCCTGTCGGAAAAACGCCGGTGATCAAGGCGACGGGAGCCCGCTTTGGTCTCAACATGATCGCCGCCATCAGTACGCGTGGTCATATGCGTTTTATGGTGGTCAAGGAAACCGTGGATGCGGATCGGATCTGTGATTTTCTGAAACGGTTGATGCATAATGCTGAAAATCCGATTTTTCTGATTTGGGACCGTCATCCCACCCATCGTTGTGGTAAAGTTAACGATTGCATTAAAAGCTTTAACGGCCGGCTTACCGTGTTTTATCTGCCGTCATATTCGCCGGAGCTGAACCCTGCCGATCAGGTTTGGAACAATGTCAAGGTTCACGGCGCCGGCCGCACCCCGGTCTTTGGCCCTGACCAGCTTAAAGCGGCCGTGATGAAACAACTTCGCCGGCTGCAGAAACTGCCCGCGCTGATAAGGAATTTTTTTCAACACCCGGAATGCGTTTATTGCACTATTTGATGTCCATAGATTTATGACCGGATTAGTATTTTTGCATCGGGTAAAACTGTTTGAAATCTGCTCAACACATGCCCGATTGCAAGTTCCTCATTATAGCAGGGGATAATAACGGCCAAGCGTTTTGTTTCCATTCTATTCCTCTTTACGGGTCCGGAGTCACTGGTGTCCCATCTACATGGAAAATACAAAAAAAGTCAAGCTTAACCCATTGAATTTTTTGCATGCTACTTTTGAATTGATTTGAAATCGATAACAATCTCAAAAATGCGGAAAGGCTACATTTTTTCGCCGATGTAAATCCCCATATTGTGCTCATGTCCGAACAGACCGCCATCTTTGTTGTAGATAGGTGCTAAACCAGCCAACTCAAATGAACTTAGATATTCTTCGTTTGTATACAGCCCGAGTTCCTCGCGTTCAACAAAATATTCGATTCCTGATGGAGACCCAACGAGGTAGTGAATGTCATAAACAGATATTCGCCCCTCGCGTTTGGTGATAAACATGCGTGTGATCTTAAGGTCATCCTGATCGATGAATTCGGCATTTAACTTGTTCAGCCAATATTGATCCGGGAATAACCATGGCTCCACGATAAGTATTCCTGCAGGTTCAAGATGGTTGGCCATGCATGCAACTGCCTTTTTGAGATTGTCTAAGGTTTTCACATAACCGATTGCAGCAAACAGGCAGGTCACAACATCAAATTTTATACCCAGTTCGAAATCAATCATGTTGCCCTTGTGGAAAGGAATATCAGGGCATCTTGATTGGGCAATATCTATAAATCCTTGTTGTAATTCCAATCCCTGAACTTGGTACTGACTCTGCATCTGTTCCAGATGCCTGGCTGTGCCGCAACCAACATCCAGCAAAGTTCTGGCGTTTGGCCGTAATTCCTGTATCAGGTCGCACAAGTTCTGAGAAGCAATTATGTAGTCTGCCTTGGGGATGTAACTATCATATAGAAATGCAGATCTTTCGTAATTTCTGTACTTCGGCTTTTCATCTGTCATCACTTTCTCCTGGAAATAATGGCATCAAAACGGTAATGGGCACCTGGACGCCCATGGGATTTATCTATCACCACGCACATTAGGCCCATACTATAGCATGTTTGTTTAAGTTCATCAGGATTCCACCAGGCACCGATACGATCCCGCCCTAACAGTTTGTGGATAGCAAACTGTGCTTTTTTGTTGAAAGAATCGAGAAACTGACTTCGTCGTCGAATATCAGGAATCCCACCTATCAACATTCTATACTTTGGAGTGGATAGTTTAAAAACTTTTTCAAGAATTGGCTTCAAATCCTTTTTTTGAAAGTGTTGCAGGGCACCGTACATTAGGATTTTGTTAAAATGACCACATTCCGGAGCTTTTAGTTCTTCTATTTTCATTGCGTCAAGAATGTAGTAAGAAATATTTGTTGGTTTGTGCACTTGGTTTGCAATACCAATCAGGGGAATTGAAAAATCAACCCCGACCATGGTTTTACAATGTGGTGAGAGTTGCGCCGTGATTATACCATTACCACAACACAGATCCAACACAGTATCCTTTTGATGCAGTGCAAGAGATCTTTTTATACCTGTAATCAACTCATTGAATACCTTCTCACTATATGGTTTACCAGCGATTGTGTGGCCAACCTGTTTTAAGTATTCAGCCTTTTCGCCATCCACCGAGATTTCATTCCAATATTTATACCATTTGTTCATGGTTTCTTTCGCCGTGATATTTGTCAGGCACGCCGGGCACTTTGGATGTGTTCAACAATTCGTTGCATGTGTTTAGTCTCATACCTTTGATCACATGGCAGCGTCATGATGCTTTTAGACAGATTGTGGCTTTGGATATATGTTTTAGGAACAACCCCCTCAAGCTCCCAGTGAACTGGTGGGAATATATTATTTTCAATCAAGTGCCTGCGCACCTTGTCTCGATCTTGCACACAAACCGGGAATCCCAGCGGTACGACCGTGTCCGGCAGGTCTGGAAAGATTGCTATATGTCTCAGATGACTTGCCAGGTAATGATAATTTTCTCTGCGCCGCTGACAGGTTACATTTACGTCTACGCAACAACGCAACAACCTCTCAGAAAGATCACTCATCCGATATGGACCGATAGGTGCATTGGATTCGACCTCGCGAAAAACAGGAAACCAAAGGTTTTCTCCTCCCTCAAGGTCAAAGCGCCGGCGCAATTTACCAGAATGGACAGACCTCAGCCACCAATCTTTTGGCGGAGGGTTCAGGCGGCCTACGTTTCCAAGCCCTTGTTCTCCGCTTGTCAGGATACCGCCGTCAGGTACCCCAAAGAATTTACGTGGACTGTATACCGTGAAATCAGTTTTTGTTGCAGACTTACTGAGTAGTGCCTGGCTGGCATCACGTACCACTTTTATACCCTTTTTCTGCATTTGTTTCACGACGTCAGGATCAAAAGGGAAGCCGAAATAATCAATAAAAATGATGAGGTCGGTTTGGTCAAGATCTTCCATCCAGGATGTTGACAACAGGTTCAAACTGTTGTCTATGGGATAAAAAGCAATCTCAGACTTATTTGTTTCAATTGCTTTAATTATTGATTGGCAAAGGTAGGTGGGTAGCCAAACCCTGCGTGGCTTAAGTTGCCTGGCCAATAGCCAGATAGCTGAACTGGCATTGATCATCTGTAAAGACGGTTGATTGAAAATAAAGAGCCCATTTCCATTTTTAAAGGATTCTTCTCGCTGCAGGGCAAACATCCCGCCTATGCTTGTATTCATAGTAAAAATGTCCAAATTTCTGATGCATCGAAACGTTCTATCCGTTTCATTAAAATTCACCAGCCCTGTAAGCAGGAAAATAATCCGTCTGGCCGATATTTGCAGCCGTTACGAGCAGGTGATATTTCTCTTGATCAAATATACGGGCGCAAAAATAGACCGGACGGGTGCCCGTCGCCCACCCTCGTTTAAATCTGGCCAGCCCTTGATCAGTGGGATGGGCACCTCCAGGGGACGCACCAATATCAAGCCATCGAATGCTTCCTCGGAATGTCTCAAGCGCAAACCAATAGAGTGCATAAGATGCCATAAGTTTGTAACCCATCTCATTGGTTGCACCCAAATGCCCATAGGCGACATTCCCTGTTACCACCCATAGATGCAGCCCAACAGTTCGTCCCTTGTTAGCAGCCCGGAACATCACCAGGCCGGGGAGAGAGAGCTGCTTCTCGAAGCAATATCTTGAAAATGATAGTAATCCAGATATGTTATGCCTGCAAACGAGATGGGAATAAAGGTCTACCCACTCATTGAGATAATCGCCAGGGCGTGGGCAAATTTCCAGTTCAATTTGACGAAGCGCCGTTGCAATGTTTCGCCGATGTTTCCCCGTCGCAACACGTGACGAGGGATCTTCCAAGTCTGTAACAAAATGTTCCTTATAACGCACTACCTTGTCAAAACATCGCATCAGATCATTGTTCGTATATTCTCCGAAAGGATCAGTAACCAATGCCAGCGAAACTAAATCGTCCGATAACCCCTCAACGTCTGATCCAAGGTTTGCCCAATCCCGGCAGAGAAACAGGGGATAGCATCCCATCGCGTCTTGATATGGCAGTTTGGGAGTTTCTCGCTCCAATATCCATCCCCCGCACCTGGGAAGTACCCTGGGGGTGGAAAAGTCACTGAACGACAGGGCATAATTTTGATGCAGATAACCTTCCAAATGCAGGTGTTCCAACTTTGAGGTTTTTATTAACTGGGCCTGATGGAAAAAATAATTTATTTATCATGACTTAAATTCTTGAATTTAAGTATAATATGATACATAGCTTTTCTGCTCGCTCATCAAAATCTTTATCAAATATTCTTCTCTTCATCAACAAGGCCAGCTTCAATGAGTTGATGAATTTCATCATCCGGGATAAATTGACACATATATTCATCATGTAAAAGGTTCTTTTCCAGAATTTTTATCCATCGCCGCAGTTGCCATCCAATATGCGGATGCCAATGAGGGTTCGCTTCAAAATCCTTTTTAGCCAGATGAATCTTCTTTTCGAATTGTCCATATGAACGCATGGGATAATGGAGCATGTATAAACCGTGATCCTGTATTTGCTTACCCTTGGCCATCATCTCAACGCAATGGTCACCGTCTCCTATCCGAATGGCTGACTCAATGCGGAAAATAACTTTATCCATAACGTGTGTGTATATCCAAGGCGGTGTTAGGATCTCCTGAAAATATTCATCAGGCGTTCGTCGATGTCGTTTGATAATCCTGTATTTCAGTTGTTTTCTAAAGTCGCCTTGAATGAGGCCGGCCTCTGCCACGGAACGCAAAGCAGTCATATTGTATCGGGGAATAGAAGCCGACAATACCCCCTCATTTTCAAGCCGTTCGATTGTTCGTTTTAAGTTCCCGCCAGTTGTCATTATGAACTCATCCGGATCACAAGCTATGCACCACCCTCCACCAAAGTCCTTCTTTACGATTGCCAACGAATCATTGGTTGAGTCAAGATTTTTCAATTCCTGAGCGATGGAAACCCTTACGCGTCCTTGCCAACGGATATCTGTAAGCGCCTCAACAGTTCCGTCATCGGATCCCATATCTGTCACCACTACCAGATCGGCGCCACATTGGAATACATGATTTAAAAATGGAATCACCAAGTCAACGCTATTCCAGGTGCTTGTAATAATGATTAAAGAATTATTCATAATGCCAGTTTTACTTACCAATCTTGTCATACATAGCATTTCAATAATTGTTGGGATTTTAGCAAGCCATTTAATAAAATAATGATATATTTTTGAGAAAAGGTCGTTCATACAATTATCCCTACAACGTTACTTATAAAAATATTCGTTGATTTTATATATTGGCCTGCTATATTCTGTCTCAAACCCTTAACAAAGGAGGCAGGCCATGATGCCACACATTCGAAGCGACGAACACCTTTGTTCGGTACCAAAATTTGATCTTGCAAAGAGCGATATTAAAAATTTTACAAATGAACTTAGAGGGTTTCACGAGCAATTTGCAGATTGCTTTACGCGCAGCGAATCCCGAGAACACTTTTATAATTACATGGCCGGACAGTTCAGCGATTTGGAGCGTAAATCCATTGAGCCGATCGCCCTGGCTGTCAAAGACGGCAACGTTCGTGCCATGCAACGTTTCGTAAGCGATGCCCCATGGGACGACAACAAAATTGGCATCAAATATCGCAGTATGGTAAATGACGATCTCGGCGATGCCAACGGGTCCCTTATTTTCGATGAAAGCGGCTTTGTCAAAAAAGGCGAAGATTCCATCGGCGTCGCCCGCCAGTACTGCGGCACCATCGGCAAGGTGGATAGCTGCCAGGTCGGCGTTTTTGCCGCCTATGCTTCCGAGTATGGGTACGCCATCGTGGACAAGCGGCTCTACATCCCTGAGAAATGGTTCACGGATACATACAAGCAACGCCGGGAAAAATGCGATTTGCCGGACGATATTCATTTTCGCACCAAGCCGGAACTGGCGGCGGATATGCTCAAGGAGATCCACATGGAAAACATCCTGCCGTTCAAATATGTTCTTGCGGACTCGGTTTATGGCATGAGCCCTGAGTTTATCGAAACGGTTGAGGCGATACCGGGAGTGACCTATTTCGTGTCGGTTACAAAAAGCACGTTGTGCTGGCTGAAAGACCCGTTGACCGTTGATCGAAAATATCGCTGGGGCGGCCAAACCAAAACAAAAAAAGCGATAGCGGATAGCGCCGGCAAGCCGATGACGGTCAGCGACCTGGCCAAAAATATCAACGACTATTTCTGGTATCGCCGGAAAGTGTCCGAAGGCGCCAAAGGGCCGATCGTTTATGAGTTCACCCGACGCCAGGCCATCTTGTCCATCAATGGTCTTCCCCATAAAACCGTATGGCTGTTGATCCGGAGGACACTCGGCGACGATCCTCAATACAGCTATTTTATTTGCAACGCGTCATCCAGTGCTCGGCTTAAACTGCTGGTCTGGTTGAGCGGATTGCGCTGGGCGATCGAACAATGTTTTGAGGAACTCAAAACCGAACTGGGCATGGATCAGTATGAGGTCCGCAAATACGCGGGATGGCACCACCATATATTAACATGCATGTTGGCCCATTTTTTCCTCTGGCACCTGAAAATCCGGTTGGGGAAAAAAAGCACCATCCATTACGCTGTCGCAGCTTAGGGTGCTGCTCAGACTCCTTTTGCCAATGAAACGGCACGATTTAGAGTCGTTGCTCGATCAGGTCGAATGGATACAGCATCGCAATCATCGGGCGTACTTGTCCCACCGTAAAAAACGGTTGCGGGATATGGTTGTCAAAGATCATTAAGTAACGTTGTAGGGTTATGGTCGCCTTAGCATTTTTTTGAATTTCAGCCAAAATTTGGGTAGTCCAGTATTCATAGCATCTCACTGGTGTCCCAGCGGAGAATTTCATCCGCCCATTTCTACAACGGAAAAATTAGTCAATATTTTGTAATATTAACTCCAACAAAGACAAATTGATATATATATTCTTCTCATAAGGATATGGAACATATGGTGTATTTTCAGAAATTACCATAAAGTACTTGTGCTTCAACAAACGACATATTTCGATATTCGAAGGATTAATAAACATAGGAGAGAAGCATTCAATAACGGTTGAGCGTTCCCGCATAAACTGGGCATGAACAAATGCTGACCCATGCGGTCCGCTCAATACATCAGCATTGTACATCATTGATATTTGCTGCCTTAGAGAAAGAATCCCCATGTCAACCACTTTGAACCCATAACGTTCAATGCAGGAATAAACTTCATCCTCATTAACCAAATCGCCCCCTTTATTAAATGATCGAGCGCCTCGCTCCAACCAGAGTCGCTTGTAAACCTGAGTGTGCTGTTCATAGCTGATTGCATCAAAAAGCAACCGGCGAAACTCCATAAAAACTTCAGGATACAAGAGAGCGCGTTCACGATCAATGGCAGTGGTAAAAAATGCCGATCTGAATATTGACGGGGAGCTCACTTCCGTGATTACACGATTACGCTTAACTCCGATAAGATTAAGAGAATCCAATGCAACTTCCGGAAGTTTATTAATGACATACTTACCTGAAAACCCATAGCGTTCCAATATCATTACCTTGATAAGCTCTTCGGTCCAATGACCGAAACTTCGAGAATAAAAATTGGAAAGAATGCAAACATCTTCATTGATAAAATCCGGTGACAATTCTCCGCTCAATTTGTTGCCCGCTCCGGAGAAATTTCTTGACTGCTCAAAAGATAGATTCCAATCATCAAAAATTGCTTCGAGCGGGACCTTAAAACCATCCACAATCTGAATTTTAAGGTCAGGAATAAAGAGCACATCTCGTACTTGCACGACCTCTACGCGAGCATTTACAAAATAAGGAACGCGTTCAACTCGGTTTGGATATTTTTGCCCTATTTCGTCGATAATCGAAACGCAGACAAGTTTACTCGCATCGAAAGACATATTAATAGTTCTCACTTGTGCATAGCTCCAAGGTAAAGACCATAGCCGAATAGTCCATTATTTTAAAATTATACATCAAATCCTGTCTTTCTAAGGGCCTTGATTTATTTATCCTGTTTGAACAGGCCCAGCTCATGACGGGCAGAAAAGCGTTTGACGCCTTCGGGAGTCGTTACCAGATACTCGATGTTAAAAACAGATATGCCACCCTGAAGCTGGCTGACATACATCCTGGGAACCTTCAATTCCGGCTCGTCATGCAGTCAAAGGTAATTTTACCCGCCACAAAATTTTCCGGCGTTATCCATGGCTCGCTAATAAGACAACCGTTCCACATCTTCATGTCCTTTCATTGATGACTTCAGCCTATGCACATAACCGGCTTTCAATTTCAGCTCCATTAACCAGGCAAAAGTGGATCAGGCGGGAAAGAGCGCGAGCTTTGTCCAAGTCCATTTGTAGCCCCGTCGGCAATTGCAAAAGCGTTGCGCTCAATCGCTCGGTAATAGGCAAATATCCGTTTTTTTTAGAAATTTTATAAGGCAGGCTGCGGTGACATCCAGGCCGAAAATATCGCCTTACATAAACATTCTCCGCAACCAGCACCCGGTAGAGACTATCCCGCCGAATGCATGAGCCTTGACCAACCTCCATCACCGCATAATGATAATTATTCTCTTCCCGTTCATCAGGCTGGATGAAATTGACGCCCTCAATCCCTGATAACTCATCACGGTAGACGACTTGCAAATGACGATTATGCGATCGTATACGATCATACCCCTCAAGATTGGTGATCCCCATCGCCGCCGAGAATTCATTCATCTTGGCGTTGATGCCGAGCATGGATACCTGATCTTCATCCTCAAACCCGTAGCTGCGAAGCAGGCGGATCTTGTCGGCCAAAGCATCGTCGTTGGTTGTCACCAAGCCGCCTTCAAGTGAGTTGATGGCTTTTGTGGCGTGCAAGCTGAAAACCGAGACATTTCCAAAGCCGCCAAGCCGTTTATTTTTATAGGTGCTGCCAATTGCATGGGCCGCGTCGAAGATAAGTGGAATGCCATACCGGTCTGCGAGTTCCTGAAGAGTATCTATTTCGCAAGCCCTGCCCCAGAGATGAACGCCGACTATAGCACCAACGCTTTCCGTGATCCTTTTTTCCACATCGGCGGGATCTATATTGTGATTTCCAGACAACACATCGCAAAACACCAGCTTCAGTCCGATCCAGGCCATGGCATGTGCAGTACCGATGAATGTGAAAGATGGAATGATAACTTCACCGGTTACATTCAGGGCTTTGGCGGACAATTGCAGGCCCATAGTCGCGTTGGTGACAGCAATACAATGTTTTACTTGAAGAAAATCTGCAAAACGGTCCTCGATCTCTTTAACCAAAGGGCCATCGTTGCTAAGCCAGTGCCTGTCCATGGCCTGATTGATACGAGAAATCACCGCATCTCGGTCCATGATGTTTGGACGGCCAACATGCAGGGTTGTTTTAAAAAGTGGCGCTCCCCCAAAGATTGCAAGCTCGTTTAGCGTCTTCTTTTTGTTTTCTGGCATAAGAAATTATCTGATATCTATAGGTTAAAACACAGCCGAATATCTTAGGCCATGTTCGCATCCGCACCTTTATAATTATCGTAAATAGTTGCCGATTGTTGTTATGACTGGCGTCTGTTATATCCCGAAACCCCGAATTTGGAATTGAATCTCTACATTCTTTATACTGCGCATGCCGCTTAGCCTTAAAAAAACCGCATGAGTATATCGATTTACATGGATTTCTTTCCCAAGCTTGATTCCCGAGAGGGATGTCAGTTAATTTCTTTTAAAATGATCAATGACTTTTTTTAACCCTTCATCAAGATGCGTGATAGGCTCCCAACCAAGCCTTTCTTTCGCAAGAGATATATCCGGCCAACGCTGTTTCGGATCATCTGAAGGCTCCCCGGAATACGGCCGGGATATCGGCGATTTCATGATGCGCATCCAGACTCTGACCACCTGAGCTGGCGGCCCAAGACTTGGGATCGTAATGTCTTAAAACATGATTCCTTTCAATTAAGCGAGGAAAAGCAATCCCACCTTCATTAAATTGTTGCAACTATTATAATTATGTCATATTTTGTGAGTAAAAAGATTGTAGCCCGTTACAATTCCCAATCCGTGGGGAAGGCGTTAAAAGGAGCAGAAAATGATAAAGGAAATCATCAAGCCTCAATCACAACGTCACACTATCGAAATCCCCAAAGAATACCTAAACCAGGATATTATGATTCTTGTCATGCCACTCGCCGCTGACGAGGCAAAAGCTGGCGATCGCCTGAATATTATAAAAAAAACCTCGGGGATATTATCCAAAAGAAACATTGATCCAATAGAATGGCAAAAAAAAATAAGAAGTGAATGGGACAACAGGAATGAAATTCCTGCTTGATTCGAATATTATTATATATCATCTGAACGGCGACAATATAGCGTCCGAATTTATTGCGAAAAACATTGATCAATGTTCCATATCCCGTATTACTTTCGTTGAGGTGCTATCGTTTGATTTTGATGAAAACGAAGCTTCAAATATTAAGGATTTTCTGAATTGTTTCCATATCTTTGACGCCAGCACAGCCATCGCCATTCAATGCCTCAAAAACAGAAAAAATCAAGATCCCTGATAATTTTATAGCATCAACTGCTCAGGTTAACGGCTTGGTGCTTGTCACCCGCAATACTGAGGATTTCCACTCCTTAGATATTGAAATTTTAAATATATTCAATTAAAATAAATTGTTAAATTGCTTATCGGTGCGGTCTGTCTGTTATGAAAACGAACTTGCTTAATCTCATTTTGTCTTAAACAACAAAGGATCATGCAAAATCCAAAATCGAACGGTAAGCGGGTTTTAGTAACCGGCGGCGCAGGCTTTATCGGCTCCCATGTGGTGGACGCCTGTATCGCAGCGGGATATGACGTGGCCGTGGTGGACAATCTGTCCACGGGCCGCATGGCAAACCTTAACCCGGCGGCCCGGTTTTACGAAATCGATATCCGCTCCGATGATCTGGATGCCGTGTTCCGGCAGGAAAAGCCCGACATCGTCAATCATCATGCGGCCCAGATGTCGGTTCCCGATTCGGTGCGTGATCCGAAATTCGATGCCGATGTCAATGTCCTGGGCTTTCTCAATCTCATGGAATGCGCCATCCGGCATCAGGTCAAAAAAACCATTTTCATCTCCTCCGGTGGGGCCATTTACGGAGAAGCCGATATTTACCCCACTCCGGGAACTTATCCACCAAAACCTTTGTCCCCCTACGCCATTACCAAACTGATCGCCGAGCATTACCTGCAATTCTACCGCCACCAATACGGCATGGATTACACGGTGATGCGCTACGCGAACATCTACGGCCCCCGGCAGATCCCCAAGGGCGAGGCCGGTGTGGTGGCCATCTTCATCGAAAACCTGCTGGCCGGCCGGCCATCGGTCATTAACGCTTATCCGGATGAACCCCGGGGCATGGAGCGGGATTACTGCTTTGTTCAGGATGTGGCCCGCGCCAATATCCTGGTGATGGCGCCGGGCAACACCACGGGCGAAGTCTATAACATCGGCACGGGCATCCCCACAAAAACCGCAGATCTATATGACATCATATATAATGCATATCATGCAGCTAATATTCACCTTCATCCGAATCACGTTCAAGATCCAACTCTTGCCGCCCCCCGCCGGGAACCGGCCCGGAAAGGCGATCTGACCCGAAGCTGCCTGAACATCGAAAAAGCCCGGTCAATGCTGAGCTGGAAACCATCCGTTAATCTTATTGACGGTATCCGCAAAACGTTGGCATGGTATCAAACAGACCGGTAGCCCTCGCAAATGCCGTCGTCTCGCTGTACAGTATGGCAAAAAAAGTTGTGTTTTTCGCCATACTGAATATAATGCCGACAAAATATTTTCCTGACTCTGCAAACATCGATATGGTATGGTGAGGCATTATGGGCAAACGCATTTTGGTCACCGGCGGGGCCGGATTCCTGGGCTCTCATTTGTGCGAACGATTGCTTGCGGATCACAATGAAGTCCTTTGCGTTGATAATTTTTTCACCAGCCGCAAAAGCAACATCAGCCATCTGCTCCAATATCCCGACTTCGAACTTCTGCGCCATGACGTAACCTTCCCCCTCTATGTGGAAGTTGATGAAATCTATAACCTGGCCTGCCCCGCAAGCCCCATCCATTATCAGTTCGACCCCGTCCAGACCACAAAGACCAGCGTTCATGGCGCCATCAATATGCTCGGTCTGGCCAAGCGGGTTAAAGCAAAAATCTTGCAGGCCTCCACATCGGAAGTCTATGGAGATCCGGAAGTGCATCCCCAGAAGGAAGACTACTGGGGGCGCGTGAATCCCATCGGCGTTCGCGCCTGTTATGACGAAGGGAAACGGTGCGCCGAAACCCTTTTCTTTGATTATTACCGCCAGCACCGATTGCGTATCAAAATCGTCCGCATATTCAACAGCTACGGCCCGCGAATGCACCCCAACGACGGCCGCGTGGTCAGCAATTTCATTGTTCAGGCGCTAAAAGGAGAAGACATCACCATTTATGGCAACGGCAAGCAAACCCGGAGTTTTTGTTATGTGGATGATATGATTGACGGCATTATAAGGATGATGAA
>Ga0351930_1066_pt1 | contig 19671 bp, 14 predicted proteins | sample BONcelT113001E10_FD_205823 | JGI IMG/M metagenome (GOLD analysis project Ga0351930, IMG submission 205823) | Enriched cells from coal bed in the Powder River Basin, Montana, United States - BONCAT cells T11 rep2 HSBNCT.T11.300.1.E10 ...
AGTCTTTTTTTTACTTTTTTTGATTTTCGCTGAATAGTTACAAAAAGCTTTTATGGCACTTCGGAAAATGCTGTTAAAACCCAAATCTGGATCGCTGTATCAACTTACGTGCTGGTGGCGATCATGAAAAAACGCTTAAGGATCGATCTGAGCCTTTACACAATTTTACAAATACTAAGCATCTCCCTATTTGAAAGAATGCCGATTTATCAGGCATTGACAGATAATGGTTACAATACTAAAAAAGCACCAGCTCATATACAACTGGAATTATTCAACTCTTAACCGGACACTAATGTATTGATATTATATTTGGAGAACCCTTAGAAAAAATTTTCGAAGCAAACAATTTGACTTTTTTAAGGACGATCAAAATTTCAAAATATGAAAATGACATTCATGATTACCGCATGGTTCCTCATGTTGCGTTGTCTTCTTTTCGGTCCTATATTAATATGAAATACTAGGTGCAAAGGAGGTATGGTACATGAGAACCAACCGGCTGATCAATGAAAAAAGCCCTTATCTGCTCCAGCACGCGCACAATCCTGTGGATTGGCATCCCTGGTCCGAGGAGACGTTCCGGAAAGCCGCGGATCAGGACAAGCCGGTCTTTCTTTCCATCGGGTATGCCACCTGTCACTGGTGTCATGTCATGGAACGGGAATCCTTTGAGGACCAAGAGGCCGCCGGTTATATCAACGATACCTTCATCCCCGTCAAGGTGGACCGCGAAGAACGACCCGACGTGGATGCGGTCTACATGGCGGTCTGCCAGATGCTCACCCGCCGGGGCGGCTGGCCCCTGACCATCCTGATGACCCCCGATAAAAAGCCGTTTTTTGCCGGCACATATATACCAAAAGGCGGCCGTTTCGGCCAGGGCGGTCTGATCGATCTCTGCCTGCAGATCAAACGTCTCTGGAACGATGACCGTGCCAAAGTACTTGAATCGGCCGAAAGCATCTCCGGTCATCTTGACGGCGCGTTTTCCTTTAATGCTGCCGAAGAGATTGCCGAACCGGTTTTAAAGCGTGCCTATGACATGATCCGCGCGGATTATGACTCCCGGTACGGAGGATTCGATCCCGCCCCCAAGTTCCCCACGCCGCACCGGCTCTCCTTTCTGCTGCGGCACTATCACCGCACCGGCGATGAAAACGCCCTGAACATGGTCCGCCATACCCTGACCGCCATGCGGCACGGAGGTATCTGGGATCATGTCGGTTTCGGTTTTCATCGCTATTCCACCGACGCCCGCTGGTTGCTCCCCCATTTTGAAAAGATGCTATATGATCAGGCGCTTATGGCCATAGCCTGCCTGGAGACATTCCAGATCACCGGCGATCCGTTTTTCGCGCAAACCGCCGAGGAAATTTTTACCTACGTGCTTCGGGATATGACCGCTGAAACGGGCGGTTTTTATGCGGCCGAAGATGCCGACAGCGAAGGGGAGGAGGGCAAATTTTACGTCTGGACCCGATTCGGATTTATCCAGGTTTTGGGGCCGAAGGAAGGAACTTTCTGGGCGGATGTTTTCAATCTGACGGCTGATGGTAATTTCACCGACGAGGCGACAAAGCAGAAAACCGGCGTCAATATTATCCATTTGACGGCTTCGCTGGAGAAATGGGCGGAAAAAAGCGGCATGACGGGGCCGGAGATGGCATCCCGATGGGAGGCGGCGCGCCAAAAGCTGTTTGACCATCGTAAAGATCGGGTCCACCCCCTCAAGGACGACAAGGTCCTCACCGACTGGAACGGGCTCATGATCGCGGCCCTGGCATTGGGCAGCCGGGTGTTGATGCAGCCGGAATACAGTGCGGCCGCGGAAAAAGCCGCAAAATTCATAGAGATGCACCTGGAAGATGACGCGGGCCGTCTGCTTCACCGGTACCGTGACGGCGAAGCCGGTATCGGAGCTCATGCCGACGATTATGCCTTTATGATCTGGGGCCTTTGCGAGCTTTACCGGACCACTTTTGATCCGGCCCACCTGGCCCGTGCGGTGCGTTTGCAGGAGCGGATGCTGGCCGATTTCCGGGACCCCGGCAACGGCGGCTTTTTCCTGACCGCCGAGACCAGCCGGGACCTGCCGGTACGCCCCAAATCGCTTTACGACGGAGCTATCCCTTCGGCCAATTCAGTGGCGTTCCTGAACCTGCTCAGGCTGTCAAGGATGACCGGCCGGACCCAATGGGCGGAAGAGGCGGCCGCCCTCGGCCGGAGTGTTTCCGGTTCGATAAAAGCACATCCTTCCGGCTATACCCAGTTTCTCATCGGGATCGATTTTGCCCTGGGACGCCCTCTTGATGTGGTGCTTGCGGGAGATCCGGGTGACGCTTCTTCCCGTGCGATGATCACGTTGCTCAATGGCGGATTTTATCCCCATCAGGTGGCGCTCTTCAAACAGTCTCCCGGGGACGACGTTTTGATGCGGATCGCCGGTTTCATTGCATCAATGGAACCCATGGACGGCAAAACCACCGCTTATGTGTGCCGGGATTTTGCCTGTGGCCGTCCCATAACGGATGTCGACGAACTCAACGAAGTAATCGGGAAAAGAGACGAAGATATCTCCGGCCAATACGATGCAAGTCCCTCGGATGTTATAAGATCATAACCCAACTTTTTTACGGGGATGATATGATCTGTTAAAAACATCCGGAAAAGAGGAGAAACCGTCAATGGGAAATCAGGATATTATCCTCTTGACCCCCGATGAATTGAGAAGCTACATCAACACCCGGGATGAGAAAGATTATATGATGGTGGATGTGCGCCAGCCGTTGGAATACCAAAGGGCCCATATTCCCGGCGCCACGCTGTTCCCTCTGCCTGAGCTGGAGTCAAAACTGTTCACATTGCCCTCGGACCGGGATCTGGTTTTTTACTGCCATGTCGGGGGAAGATCCCTTGCCGCGGCCGATCTTGCCGCCGGGGCCGAGGTGACGGAAAAACAGGTTTTTCAACTCCACGGCGGCATCATGTCATGGGACGGCAAAGTTCTGCCCGGATTTCCGCGAGTGCAGGTGTTTGACAAAACCGCCGGGCATGACGCGCTTCTGATGACCAGCATGGAACTGGAAAAAGGAGCTTTCCGATTCTACAGTCATCTGCGGGATAACTGGCCGGGGGCGTCCTTTTCAAAGACAGTCGGGGAACTGGCCCTGGCCGAGACGGCCCACGCCCGCACCATTTACCGGTTCTGGCGGCAAACCGTCCCTGATCCGCCGGCTTTTGAAGACCTTTTCGACAGCCTGAAGGGAGATATTATAGAAGGCGGCGAACCTGTTGCCGATGTGCTGGACCGTATCCAAAATGCGGGGGAGAACCCCTGCATTGTTGTGCTGGAGACGGCGTTAAGCATTGAATATGCCGCCTATGATCTTTACCGGACCATGGCGGAGAAGGTGGAATCGGTCGAAGCAAAAGAAGCCTTTTTGTCCATTTCCCAGGCGGAAAAGGCCCACATGCGCAAGCTGGCGGCGGCCATTCCCGATTGTTCGGAGACGTAATCGGTAGACCCGGATCGCATGATCCCCGGTGGAACAGAAAAAAAGCATGAAGATTCCGCGATGGAATCGACCCTTGATCACTTGAAAATACGCGGAAGGAGAGATCTGATGAACGGCGGCGAGCAGATTGCGCGGGTATTGCGGCATCAGGGGGTGAAGTTTCTGTTTACCCTTTGCGGGGGACATATTTCCCCCATTCTGGTTGAAGCGAAAAGAATTGGAATCCGGGTCATCGACGTGCGCCAGGAACCCACGGCGGTGTTTGCGGCCGATGCCGTGTCCCGGCTCACCGGGATTCCGGGCGTAGCCGTGGTCACGGCCGGACCGGGGGTCACCAATGCCGTCACCGCCGTGAAAAACGCCCAGATGGCCCAGTCGCCCCTGGTGCTCATCGGCGGGGCCCCGGCCACGGCGTTAAAAGGCAGGGGCGCGCTCCAGGACATCGACCAGATCGGATTGTTTAAAACCCTGGTGAAATGGTCGGCTGCGGTCCGCCGGGACTGCGATATCGTTCCGATCCTGGAAGAGGCGTTTGACGCGGCGGTTTCCGGCGTGCCCGGTCCGGTCTTTGTGGAATGCCCCGTGGATCTGCTCTATGACCCGGAACTGGTGCGGCAGTGGTATGTTAAAGAGACCGGGAGGCCCCGCAATATCCGGGAGCGTGCGATTCAGTGGTATCTGCGCCGTCATGTGGACAAGCTGTTTGCCTGTTCGCCAAAAAGCCTTGAACTGGCGGCAAAGGAGTCCATTGTTCCGTTTGCCGTGGATACCGATGCCGTGACAGCGGCCGCTTCCCGTATCCGGGCCGCGCAAAAGCCGGTGATGATTATCGGCAGCCAGGCCCTGCTCCGGGTGGATAGGGTCGGGGAACTTGCCCGTAAACTTGCCGAATTCAACATGCCGGTCTATCTGACCGGCATGGCTCGGGGGCTTCTGGGGGGCGGCCATCCCCTGCAGTTCAAGCACGGCCGGTCAAAGGCCCTGAAAGAAGCCGATCTGGTGCTGATTGCCGGAATGCCGTGTGATTTTCGGCTGGGCTATGGCAAAAGCATCGGCAAAAAAGCGTTTTATATCGGTATCAACCGCAGCGCCGCGGATCTTAAAAAAAACCGGAAACCGAACCTGCCTGTTGTTGGGGACCCGGGCACGTTTCTGCTGGCGTTAACCGGGCAAATCCGGCTGGAGCAGCATCGACTGTCGGAATGGCTGGACCGGCTGAGGGCCGGGGAACAGCAGGGGGAGGAAAAAATCGCCGCGTTCGCGGCTGCGGATACGCAATACGCCAACCCGCTTTCCCTGTGCCGGTCCATTGACGCGGTCCTGGATAATGACAGCGTCATTGTGGGCGATGGCGGCGACTTTGTGGCCACCGCGTCTTACATCCTCAATCCGCGCGCGCCGCTTTCCTGGCTGGATCCCGGCGTATACGGCACTCTTGGAGTGGGGGCCGGGTTCGCCCTGGGAGCCAAACTGGTCCGTCCCGAAGCCGATGTCTGGCTGCTTTACGGCGACGGGGCATCCGGATACGGGCTGATCGAGCAGGACACCTTTGTCCGGCATAACTTGCCGGTCATCACCGTTATTGGAAACGACGCGGGCTGGACCCAGATTGCCCGGGACCAGTCCGTGATCCTGGGCGATGACGTGGGAACCATGCTCCGGTACAACCGGTATCATGAAATTGCAGGAGCCCTGGACGCAAAGGGGTATCTGATCGACGGTAATGCCGGTATCGACGGGGTTCTGCGCCGGGCCAAACAGGAGAGCCGCAACGGATATCCCGTGCTGATCAACGCCATGATCGGCAAAACCGATTTTCGCCGCGGGTCGATTTCCATGTAGACGGGACCGTGGGATGCGGTCAGACGCAAGAGCAGGACTTTTATTGGATGACATTCATGGTGATGAGCCCGTTCACGATGAACTGAACCGACATGGCGGAAAGGATTAGTCCGATGAGCCGCTGGATGACGGATATGCCGGCGCTTCCCAGCAGGGCCTCGATACGGGCAGAAAAAAACATTACCACCATGGCGATGAGAAAGACCGATACCGACAGCAGGATGATGATGCCCAGCCGAAGCGGATCCCCCCAGGACTGGGAGGAGAACATCAGCAGGGCCGCGATGTTCCCGGGGCCGGAGAGCATGGGTATGGCCAGTGGAAATATCGACACATCGCCTTCCATCGGATTTTCAGGGTCTCCCGTCTGAATATCCCGCATCATGAGCCGTGATGTTTTTCCCATCAGCATTTCCATGGAAACGAGAAAAAGAAGGATTCCTCCGGCTACCAGAAAAGTCCCGTGGGAGATGGAGAGGAACTGAAGGAGCGGTTTGCCCAGGAGAATAAAGAAAACCGAAACAATGATCGCGGTCAGCGTTGCCCTGATGATCATGCTTTTCCGCCGTACCGGATCGTAACCGGCCAGGCAAGTGATGAATACCGGTATAAGTCCCAGTGGATCCACTATGAAAAACAGCGTGAAAAAAACAGTCGGTATGAAGGATGCGATATCCATTTTTTTTCTCACCGGTTTGCCATATCATGGCGATGCCGTAACTCTCGCTCTTATCCATCGGAAATTTGAGGGTATAAGGAATTTTTATTATATTTCATCTTGATGAAATATCAATGGTTTTCCGATCAGAGGCTTACAAGTCAGTTCCCGGCCGTCGCTGATGATGCCGACAGCGCCGTTGGTGTCGGTGCGCAGCAGATGAATCCCGCGGTTTTCGTATCTCTCCAGAACTTCCGAGGCCGGGAATGAGGCAGGACGTCCGGATGAAACGATCACTGCTTCTGGGTTGACCCCGTCCAGAAATAAGGGGGTACTTGATGTCCGGCTGCCGTGATGCGGCGCGATCAGGACGACGGCTTCAAAGCCGTCGGGGTGCATGCCCAGGAGTTCATTTTCCGTATCAACCATGATATCGCCGGGAAACAAGACGGCATTATTTCCATGGGTGATTCTGACGACCATGGAATTGTTGTTGGGATTCCGCCAGGGACGGCCGTTTTCAGGCCTCATAAAATCGGGGGGCGGGTAAAGGATATCAAAAATAACGCCGTTGATGGAAAACGATCGCGGCAGGCTTTCGAAATCCGGGTGCGGGATTTTTTTTTCACGGATCATGTCGGCAAATTCCAGATATTCGCTGTGACCTGCGGGTTCATGGGTGGTGATTACCCGGCTTACCCGGAAATGCTTGAGAATATAGACCAGCCCGTTGACATGATCGGTATGCGGGTGGGAAAGGATGACCGTGTCCACGGTCCGGATCTTGTTGCGCCACAGATAGGGCGCCAGGACCCATCGGCCCATATCGAAAACCGTGTTGTCCGAAAAACCGCCGCCGTCGATTAAAACGCAGGGCCCCCGGGGCAGTTCCAGCAGGGCTGCGCTTCCCTGGCCCACATCCAGAATCGTCACCCGAAGGCAGTCATCCAGAAACCGTTTGTGAATCCAGTAGGCCGCATCCGCCGCCGCGATGATGATCACCACTGAGAGAACCAGAGAAACGGGTTCGGCCTTCGCCATTATTTTCCGGGTTATCGCCGAAAGACCGGCCGCGGGTGTGCGGATCTCTTTACGATCAATCTGAGCGATGGTTTCTCCGTTTTGATGCGGCCATCGCTTTTCAGATGCATCAGATCGTTTTTTGGATCCCCGGATGTTAAACAGACACCAGAAAAATAAATAGTAACAAAGGATCTCCAGCAGCGACGGGGTCACGGTTTTAACGGCCGCAAACGGGCATCGGGCGATCAGATCGATGAGCCAAATTGACCCGTCAAGAACCCATGCGCTCAGGCGCAGGCCCAGCACGGCGGCCGCGGCGGAAAAAAGAGTTAAGACCAGGATGGAAAAAAGACCGGCCGGCACGCTGATAAAACCGATCAGGGGAACGATGGCCAGGTTGGCCAGAACCCCGAAAACCGGCAGTTGATTGAAGTAATACATGATCACCGGCGCCGTGCCCAGAATCGCCAGGCATGTGACCCACGCAAAGCCGATGATCGGTTTTGCCGGACGCGGGAGGGCCGCGGTAATGCGTGAAAGGCCTGTTGATGATTTTTCAAGGCCGTAGAGGATGGATACAACAGCGGAAAACGAAAGCTGGAAGGAAACGGAAAACAGGGCCGGCGGGTCGATGATGAGAATGATCATCCCCGCCAGGGCCAGCGTATTGAAGATGTCATGTTCCTTTTCCAGCAGAAAGGTCATCAGAAACACCGATATCATGATCACCGCCCGCTGGGTGGAGGGCGACATGCCGGCCAGCAGGCCGTAAAACACCACCGGCGTTACGGCCAAAATCGCGGCCCCTTTGCTGACCCATCCCCGCCAGAGCAGCAAGGACGAAAAAGAGAGCAGCCATTTGAAAGCGAAAAACGCGGCCGTGGCCACAATGCCCACGTGAAGGCCGGAAATGGCCAGAATGTGGCTCACCCCGGCCCGGTTAAAGGCATCACGAAGTTCTTCCGGTATCTGCCGGCGCTCCCCCAGGAGCAGGGCCATGAGAACGGGCCGGGCGTTGGTGTCGGTGGCCCGGTGGATCAGGCCGGAAAGCGACTCCCGGATCTCCTGAATCCGCCATGCCGCCCCGGCTGTCCCGGGTGTTGTCGTCACCTTTATTTTGCGGGTGTCGGTATAAGCCGTTCCCCAGATGAGCCGGAACCGCATATATTCCCGGTAATCGAACGCGTCGGGATTCTTGAAGTTGGTAAACGGACGGATACTGGAAAAAAAGGCGATCCGGTCTCCGGACTGAACCATGGTTTCGGTTCCGTAGATGCTGACCCGGATTCTGCCCCGGACCTGCTGATACGGATCACGCCTGGCCCCGGTGATTTCAATGTCATCAATGACGCAGGTCTGCCGTAAACGCGAGACGCCCGGTGTTTCAATAACGGTTCCGGAGATATGATATTGCCGTCCGTCCATATAGCGCGATACATGATCGGGAAACACTTGTTCGGCGGTCCAGGTGAAAAGCAGCAGATATCCGAGGCAGGCATACAGGAGCAGGGGGGCGGTTTTGGCGCTCCGGTTCCGGATGAGGGCATTTAATGAAACAATTATGGCCGCGACGCCGGCGGTTCCGACGGGCCATGCCATCCATTCGGGGCCGTATCTAGCCCCCATGATTCCGGCCATAAGAGCAAGCAGCAGGGGGATGACCGGCCGGAAATAGGCGGGCTTGTCTTCAACGGGAATGGCATCGGGCGGGGTGTGCATTCCCCTTTCCTTCAATGGATTATGAAGCAATTAATGGTATCTTAACTCGTTGGATTTTTCGCTTCGAGAGTCTTTCGGGGCGCGATTTTCGCAGATGCCGAATGGCAAAAATTCGTCACAAGCTCCTCAAAAAATTTGCCATTCTTAACGCATCCGCAAAAATCGCTTTATTCCCAGAAATCCACGATCGCACTCAAAATCAACGAGTTACGATGTCGGTGTATGCATCAGGACCGTTCGGCCGGGACCCGGGCGATGTCGGCCCCGAGTGCGGCGAATTTTTTCTCCAGGGCCTCATACCCGCGGTCCAGGTGATAGATCCGGCTGATGCGGGTGCTGCCCCCGGCCGCCAGTCCGGCCAGCACCAGGCAGGCCGATGCCCGCAGATCCGAGGCCATGACCGGCGCGCCGGAAAGCGCGGGCACGCCCTTGATCATGGCATGGCTGCCGGATATGTTGATATCCGCGCCCATGCGTTTGAGTTCGCTGACATGGATGAACCGGTTTTCAAAGATGGATTCGGAAATCACGGAAAATCCGCTGGCCACGGACATGAGCACCATAAACTGGGCCTGCATGTCCGTGGGGAATCCCGGATAAGGCATGGTCTTGACGTCCTGGCTCAGGATCATTTCGCCGCCCCTTACCCGCACGCTGGTACCGGATACGTCGATTTTCGCGCCGGCCTGTTCAAGCGTGTGCATGAGGGCCTTGAGATGGGACGGTTCACATCGGTGGATATTGATATCCCCATGGGTCAGGGCCGCAGCTACCATGAAGGTGCCGGCCTCGATCCGGTCCGGGATAATGGGCGCTGAAACGGGTTTGAGCTCCCGTACGCCGTGGATGGTGATCATGGGCGTGCCGGCGCCTTCGATATCCGCGCCCATCCGGTTAAGAACATCGGCCAGGGCCGTGATTTCGGGTTCCCGCGCCGCGTTGCGCAATATCGTGACCCCTTCGGCAAGAGTGGCGGCCATCATGATATTTTCCGTTCCCGTGACCGTGGGGGTGTCGAAATAGATTTCCCCGCCCTTAAGCCGCTCGGCCGAGGCTTCCACATAGCCGTGTTCAAGTGAGATATCCGCGCCGAGAACGGCAAGGCCCTTCAGGTGCAGATCAATGGGCCGCGCGCCGATGGCGCACCCGCCGGGCAGCGAGACCCGGGCGCGTTTCATCCGGGCCAGCAATGGCCCCAGCACCAGGATGGAAGCGCGCATTTTCCTAACTTCCTCATAGGGCGCTTCATACTGGCAGAGGTTGCCGGTGTCGACAAAAACCGTGTGCCCATCCCTTTGGATATCGGCTCCCATGAGCCCCAGCAGGCTCTGGATGCTGCTGATATCGCGCAGCACCGGCACGTTGTCGAATTGAAAGCGGCCCCCGGTCAGAAGGGTGGCCGCCAGAATGGGCAGGGCCGCGTTTTTGGCCCCGCTGATGAAGGCCTCTCCCGCCAGGGGTTTTCCACCGGTGATGACGATGTCGTCCATGATATGCCCGGAAAAATGATTATTTCAAATCGAGGTTGTCAAAAAAAACACAGCGTTGAGACACCTTCGGGGTGTGTCAACGCTATGAGATTCATACCTTGTTGCCGGGGATTGCGCCCGGCGGACGGTTTCAGTGATGGCCGTGACCGCCGTCTTCCTTTTTCTGCAAGGTGTCGATGACGGATTTGACGATACAGTATCCCACGCCCATGCCGATGATCGACAGAGCGTACCATAGTCCGCCCATAAAGACAAGTCGGTCGATACCCCATGTCCACTCGAAAACAAACGGAAACATACAGCAGCCTCCTTCCCGCTACCGGCCCGATCCGCCGGCCGGGTTAAGTTCCTTTTCATGCGGGAATACCGGCAGATACCGGTATGCCAGTGAAATGATGATAATGCCGTAAGCGATGGGCAGGATGGTGGTGGCCACTTCCTGCCAGCTGGGGGCATACATGACCCACTCCTTGAATGGAAAGAGCGGGGCGGCCATGACTTGAAGCACCATGACCCAACGGTTGATGCTGATGCCGATGACCGCGAGCACAACGGCCAGCATCAGCAGAGAAGCATTTTCCCGTCCGCGTTTTGAAACCAGGATCAAAGCCGGAAGGTATCCGCAGACCACGATTTCAGCGATCAGAATCCAGATGCCGTAGAGCGGGTTGTTGGAGTAGAAATCCATTAGTGCAAACCCTTTGCTCGGAGCCGTGACCATGGCCCAGTAAAGGGTGTCGGATGTTTTGGCGATGATGTAGGTAAGAAGCATCCAGCCGGAGATTTTGGCCAGAAGTTGAATCACATCCTGTTTGACCAGTTTTTTGCGGGTTATTTTTTCCGTGAGCCATGTCACCAGGATCGTAAAACAGGGGCCGCAGGCGGCCGCCGACCAGGTGAACAGAAAAAACGTCCACGGCCAGATAAAAATTCCTTCCCTGAATGCAAACGGCCGGCCGAACAGGACACCCGCCACCCCGCCTAGAGATCCCTGGTGGAAAAATGAAAGAAATACGCCGGTGGCGGCAAAGACGGCCATGATTTCATGCATGTTGTGGGAAAGATGATGCAGGAAGGGTTTGGCTTTGAGCTTCGGATTTTCAAGAATCAGGGGAATGAATTCTATGGTCAGAACCGCGAAATAGACGGACAGACAAAAGGCTACTTCCGTGAGCATGGAATGGACATTGGCGTGCCAGAAGATAAACCACCCCCGCAACGGTTGCCCGATGTCGATGGCCAGAATCAGCAGGGCCGAGCTGTAACAGATGAACCCGATGATCACCGCGAAATTAATGATGGCCTTGAGCTTATCCTTGCCGATGATATAGGTGAGAAATCCGGTGAAAAAGGCCCCGCCGCCAAGGGCAATGACGGCCAGGTCGGCCCAGATCCAGAGGGCGAATCCATATGCGTCGTTCATGTTGGTCTGGTTCAGTCCTTTCCACCAGACCAGGATAATGGCGTAAACCCCCCATGCCAGGACAGCGGCCGCCAAGCCGATCCACAGGGCGAATTGCCATGTCGGGCAGCGTTTCACACCCGGTGGAATCAATGGTGCTGCGGTTGCCTTCATTGGATGTGCTCCTTACACATTGCGATTAATGATGATTTGCGGTTGCGCGCTTAATGCTGCCCGCTTCCTCATGGGCCAGATAATTGTCGCCCGAGCGTCTGACCCATTCCCGGCTGGAAATGTAATATACTTTCGGGTTGGTCTGAAGCCTTTCCAGCAGCCGGAACGCATGAGGACTTTTTTTGAGATTGTAGACCGCGTGCTTCGGGTTGTTAAGATCACCGAAGGTCATGGCGCCGGCGGGGCATGCTTCCACGCAGGCCGTCTGGTATTCGTTTTCCCCCAGGGGTTCCTGATGGCGGCCTTCGTGATAGGCCCTGTCCTTGGCCAACTGGTATCGGTGAAAGCAGAAAGAGCATTTTTCCACCACACCCCGCATCCGGGCCGATACGTTCGGGCTCAGGTACTGTTCCATGTCGCCGGGCCAGACCGGGTCCCACCAGTTGAATTTCCGGGCATGGTACGGACAGGCCGCCATGCAGTAGCGGCAGCCGAAGCACCGGGTATAGATCTGGCTGACAATGCCGGTGCCGTGGTCATAATCCGTGGCCGTTGCCGGGCAGACCGATACGCACGGTGAGTGGCCGTGGTCGCCAATGCCGCCGCAGTGCATGCAGGGCATGGGCAGATAGCAGATCTCGGTGTCCGGCCAGGGTTTCCGATTGGACACCTTAAATACCCGGATCCAGTTGATGCTGTCGAGCTTGTCGCTTTCGTCCTTTTTAAACGGCACGTTGTTCTCCGCATAGCATGCCACCATGCAGGCCCCGCATCCGGTGCATTTATCCAGATCAATCACCATGCCGTATTTTGTCGCGTTTGCCTGTGTCATGAAAACCTCGCCAATCAAAAGATCTTAACGCATTCGGGCGAATTCCGCCATCGGGTTCCGAAGATGTCGTATCATACCCGGGTCAGTTGGGCCCGGATGCCCCATGCCGTGTCGCGTCCGGACAACGGGTCCGGACGCGGGCCGATCAGGTCGTTGAAATTGACCCCTTTTTCGTTGATGTACCAGTCGTCGGGGAAGCCCCATCGACCGAGCCCCCGGGGCATTGCAAGCAGATTTGGTTGGATGCCTTCCTGAAGATGGACCCGGACGACGGCGTTACCCCTGGGAGTGGACAGTTCAGCGGTATCGCCTTCCCTGAGTCCGAGCCGTCCGGCCGTTTGCGGATTGATTTCAACCGAAACCAGTTGCTTTTTAAGAACCGTGTCATCAATGATTTTAGTCATAAAGGGCGCGTTGGCAATGTGTCGAGATGCCAGCCGTATGGAATCATAGGGGATCAGCACCAGCGGAAAGCCTTGCGTGTCGCCTTCAATGGCTACCGGGGCAGACTGGGGCCACGCGGCTGGTTCGTCGCCTCCGGAGTTGTTTCCGGTCGATGGAAGAAATTCAAATTTGGCTGATGCGGTGGCAAATTCATAAGGTGCGAGTTCGGACGACGGCTGCCGGATCTCGACAAACCCCCTGCTGTTGAGCTGACGCCAGTGGTCCGACAGCGCCTCCTTGAGAAATGCGTCATAGTTGTCCCAGGGAAATGCATCCTCTATAAAACCACCCAGGGCCTTTGCCATATTGATGACCACATCGCCGATGTGGCGGGTATCGTAGAGGGGTTTGACCGCGGGCTTGGACAGACCGATGACCGAATACGGCAGTCCTTCCGGGGAGGGAACGTCCTGCAAACGTTCCAGGTTCGAATGATTCGGGAGAATATAATCCGCGTAGGCCGCGGTTTCATCCATGAACGTCGAAAAACTGATGATCAGCGGAATACGGTCAAAGGCTTTGCGTGCCGTGGCGGTATCCGGCAGGGTATACAGCGGGTTGGCCTCGGAGACCAGCAGTGCCTTGACCGGCGAATCACCGGATGCGGCATTGATGATTTCCGGCAGCATGGTTAGCAGATACCGGCTGTAAGGAAATCGCTCGCCTCCGGCTCCGTCGATGCGGGGCTGCTGTCGGCTCCGGGATGCGGTCTCGTCCATGTTGATTTCCGGCCATTTGGCAAAATCAGGATCGGACACCATGGAGACCCCGCCGGCTTTATGAATGCTGCCGACAAGGGCGTTTAACGCATGGACGGCGAGGCCTTCCCGGATGCTGCCCGGAAGCGATCCCTGGCCCCGGCCGAAAATGGCGACCTTTTTATCGGCCTGCGCAAACCGGCGGGCCAGGTCTTCGATGGTCCCCTGCGGGACCCCGGTGATCCGGGAAACCTTTTCCGGTGCATAATTTTCCAGCACCATCTCCCTAAACCCCTGTCGGGCCCGGCCGCTTTCATCCGTCCAGTTTTCGAATCCGGCTGCGGCCGTTTCGATAAATTCGCTATCATAAAGGGATTCCCGAATGATAACATGCGCCAGGCCCAACGCCAGTTCACCTTCGGTGCCGGGGATGATGCCGATCCACCGGCCCGCCTTGGCGGCGGTATCCGACAGTCGGGGTTCGATCTGGACAATGGTTCTGGTCTTGTCTTGATTCCCGTGAAGGCGGAACATGCGAGTGGGCGTACCCCATCCATCCAGAAGGCCAGCACCGAAACTTAAAATAAAATCCGTATTTTCAAGATCATAACCCACGGTTCCCAACTGACCCTGTGTTAGATAAACGGCTTGCTCAAGAGTATCATGAGCGCCGGCGGGCCGGATGAAATTGGGTGATCCGTAAACGGCCAGGAACCGGTCGATAAGACTGGGGACGGTACCCCGTTCCGTGCCCGTGATCCATGCAACGCTTTGAGGCTCGTCATTGGCGCGCAACTCCGATAGCTGTTTTGTGACAGCGTTTAAGGCCTCGTCCCAGCTGACGGTTTTCCATTTGCCCTCGCCCCGCTTGCCCTCGCGTTTAAGAGGGGTCTTGATCCGGGCCGGGCCGTAAAGATATTGAAGGCCGGAAAGCCCCAGCGGGCAAACACCCCCTTTGCTGACGGGATGGTTCCGCATGCCCTCGATGCGCACGGCCCTGCTATTGACTTTGCGCACCATGATGCCGCAGGCGCCGGGACAGAGGGTGCAGATTGACCGGACATAAGAGACTTCTCCCCGCTCCGGGACCGGAGTCCACGGCCAGTTCTGGGTCCAGATCGACAAGTCGTCGGTCAGTTTCCAGGGCAGCGGAGAAAAGTTGATGCCGACGCTTGCGCCGAGGCTCAACGCGATAAAGCTTCTACGATCAATTTTCATAAATGTTTCCTCTTTACGTATATCAAAGCCGTTTGAATCCGGATGGTTTCGATATCGGCCGCTACTTGTGGCATTGAAAACAGGCGCCCTTGTGTCCGGTTTGGGCTTCATGGCACCGGGCGCAGTCATTCATTTTCATGGTTTGGGGTTCGTTTGCGGCGGGCTTGCGAAGCCGCGAAATGCTGTGTCCCCAGATGTCCCTGCCGTAGCCGGAGATTCGGTTTTCCTGGTAGACCCTGGACTCGGTGCGACTGGCCACGTCGCCGTGGCACGCCGCGCAGTCCATGCCCGCGCCCTTGACATGGGCCGCGTGGGAGAAAAAGACGCAGTCGGGTTGTCGTGGATTGCTTAGCCAGGGGACCTCCCGATCCTGATCCACGTAATCCGTGACGTATTTTTCTTCATCATCGCTGACCCCCATCACGAACCCGTGGCAGTCGATGCAGCTGCTGTTGTCGGGCAGGCCCGAGAAACTGCCGTCATCACGAAAATAGTGGCAGGATGCGCACCCGTCAGAGACCAGGTCCATGTGAACGGCATGATTGAAGCGGATGGGCTGCTGTTTTTCGGAATAGAGCAGTTCGGGAAAGATGATCCATCCAACAATGAGACTGCCCACGAGGCCGGCGACAAAAAAGAAGCCGATGATCCATGGGGCATTGTCATCTGCGGTGGGTTTCGGTTCGGCAGGAGGCAAAGGGGTCTTATCCTGCCCGGTTTCAGCGGCGGCGTGATGTTGATCCGTGGTGCTCATGAGATCTCCATGATTTCGGCTGTTGGTGGTAAGTTTTAAAAAAATGAAAAAAATGCATTATCGGCTCGTCAAAAAAAAGTCAACAAAAATGTAAAATCACTGGTAGCTGTGAAGCCCGGGGAGCAGGTTCACCCCGAAATAGGTAAACATCACGGCCATAAAGCCGACGCACGACAGGATGGCGATGCGCCTGCCCTTCCATCCGCGCATCAGCCGGGCATGGAGCAGCGTGGCATAAATGAGCCATGTGATCAAAGACCAGGTTTCCTTGGGGTCCCATCCCCAGTAGCGGCCCCAGGCCTGGTTGGCCCAGACCGCGCCGGTGATGATGCCGATGGTCAGAAAAAGAAACCCGAACATGACCAGTTGATGGGTGAGTTCATCGAGCAGTTCGGTATCCGGTATCATGGAAAGGATGCCTGCGGCCCCTTCTTTATTTTTGAGCCGGGCCAGAAACAGGAGGCTGACGCCGAAAGCAACGGCAAAAGCAGCATAACCGAAAAAGCAGGTCATGACATGAGCGATGAGCCAGTTGCTTTGCAATGCCGGGATCAGCGGCATGATGGCATTGCTGACTTTGGGCAGGGAGGCATATGCCATGGACAGAAACGCCAGGGGAGCGGCGACTACCCCGATGATGCGAATTTTATACTTAAAAGCCACATAAAGATGGGTCACCGCGATGCACAGCGCAAAAAATATCAGGGATTCATAGAGGTTTGACAGAGGCGCCCGACCGAAACCCATCTGGTGGGACTCGAACCATCTCAACACGAAACCGGCAAGGTTGCCCGCGGCGCCGGCCACCATAACCCCATCGGCCGCACTCCAGGCTGATGGTTTTTTAAATATCCAGGAAAACAGGTAAAGGAACACGGCCAGCCCATATATAAAGGTGACGATGGAAAAAAGTTGCGCGCTCATATTTGTATTCCTTGTTTGTTTAAGTATTCTTTTCGGCCCGATTTCATCGTATTACAGCCTGTAAATGAAGTTATTCCCGACGCGCCGGCGAATTGTGCGCAGGTGCAGACGATTGTCCGGCGATCTGTTTGAGCCGGCGGGTCAGCCGGTCCACTTTCGATGCCATGCCCGGCCGGTTTTTGCCGGCCACGCCCGCCACCATCACCCTGGTGTGACCGGCCTCCGGGATCAGTTGAACGCAGACGGTCTGGTGAAACATGAAAAACGTGATATAGCAGCCGATGATCATCAGGATGAACCCGGCATACACCACCGGTACGCCGGGATCACGGGTGACCTGGAGCCCGGTGAAATAGTTGAATTCCACATCGGAGACGGCGATGACGAATTCGCCGCCCCGCATCCGGTCGAAGCGGGGATGATCGATTGCCAGCAGGATCGGCCGGTGTTCGCCCTCGGCCGATATGACCCGGCCGATAAAGACATTGCTGAGCGACATTCCGCCGGGGAATCGGAAAGAGGGCGTGAAATTTTCAATCACGACGGATTTTCCGCCACCGGGCATTTCAACGGCTTTGCCCATAATTCCGGGTTTCTGATACACCATGCCGGTGTCTTCCTCGGTGAAGGTCAGGGTGAAGCTGTTTCCGGGGTTGCGACCCCAGCTCGACTGGTAGAGGTTGATTCCCTCAAATGATAGTGGCGCGTTGACCCGGATGTCTTCAGTGAGCAGGACCTGATCGCCTCTGACGATGGAGAGGTTGGACCGGTATTCTTTCGGAAGCCCGGATTCATAGTGGGTGACGCTGAAATCATTGCACCGGATGCCGAAAGGGAGTTCCTTTTCGCCTTCATCAAAGTTCAGGGTGACGACCTCTCGCGTCTCTCCCACCGGTATGCTGACATGCCCGTCAAACCCGAGGATGGAGCCGATCAGCCCTCCCAGCACCATCAGCACGACGCTCAGATGAACGGCATAAACGCCCAGGCGAGTCCATCGCCCTTTTTCGCCGAAAATTACGAAACCGCCATCGGCCGAATCCGTGCGATTGCTTCTGAACTTCTGCTGGATGTGTCTGGAAAACAGTTGTTTCAGATTGTCCGGCGCCACGGGTGCCGTCCATTCCAACCGATGTCGGGCCGATCGGAACCGGGCCGTGGAAAAAGCCGGTTGCGCCGGGAAAAGGATTTTCCATGTGGCCCGCAGGCGATCGGCGGAACAGATGATGATATTGATCAGCAGCAGCGCCAGCAGGAGCTGGAACCAAAAGGAACGGTACATGTCGAAGATGCCGAGCCGATGCATCAGGGTGTAACCCGCCTCCCCGTATTTTCGGACATACAGGGCCGGATCCGCGTTCTGGGGCACCACGGTGCCGATAATGGATGTGGCTGCCAGGGCCAGCAGCAGGAACACCGACAGCTTCACCGATGCGAAAAAATTCCACAAATTTTCGGCAACGGAATTTGATTTCGATTTATTTTTCATTATATTGGCCTGTTATGATGTTATCCCCTAATTGGGGATGTTTCATATCAGATAAAATCCTTCTGCGCAAACAGATAAATGCTGTTTAAGGTATGGCTGTTAAGGTATGGCTTGCAGTGTCGGAGATTTTCGGCTAAGGTGAGGCTTGAATTTTCGCCGGTCGGGCTGAACGCGACACGGCAACCCGGCCGGCTATGGCAAACTGTGTTCCCGTGCGTTGGTAAGCCCTTTCATACGGTATCACCAAATTATTATTCAGGAGAATAAAAATGAGAAAACAATTTCATGTGATGGGTATGCCGCTGGTTCTTGCGATTCTGGCGGGCATGATTCTGGCGGGCTGCTCGGCCACCACCAGGGATTTTGATCCCACCGATACGATCCACTATGACGCAAGTTATGATTTTTCCGACAAGAATAAAATCGTGGACGCCCTGGTGGAGTCCCTGAGCCACCGGTCGCCCCTTGCGGCCCGGAAGGACAGGCCCGTGTTGATCGTATATGATGTCGCCAACCGGACATCCGAGCATATCAGCACTGACTTGATCACCGACGATATCCGTCAGCGCATCCTGGAAACCGGGAAAGCCCGTTTTGTCAGCAAGGTGCAGCGGGACAACATTCAAAAAGAGCTTTCCTATCAATATGGTGGTGATGTAGGGGCGGAAACCCGGGTTCAGCGGGCCCGCCAAGTCGGGGCTGAATATATGATTTCCGGGACACTGCGCTCCATTACCAAGAAAGAGCTCGAGCAGGTCCGCCTGACAAAAAGAAAGCTCAAGTATTACAGCCTGACACTTGAACTGACCGATCTGGAATCCGGTCTGATCGAATGGGCCGACAGCGTGGAGATCGTCCGTGAAGAAGCCAAGCCGATTATCGGCTGGTAACGGTGATCGACCTGACGGATATGGGAATGATAAACCTCCGGGAGATTTTTTCGCGGGCCGGACGGCGAGGATTTTTTTATTGCTGGCTGGCGCTGTTTCTTGTCGGATGCGCGTCAGCGCCCCTGAAGCAGGCCCGGTCCGATTTTTACGGGGGCCGCCTTGATCGTGCCACGCAGACGCTGTCGGACCCGTCGGATGTTTCCAAAAGGGACCGCCTGCTGTTTTATATGGAAAGAGGGGTGATCCTCCACCATGCCGGCCAATACGAGGAGAGCATCGCCGCGCTGCTCAATGCCGCCGAGCTGATTAAGGAACAGGAACGCATCAGCGCTGCCGAGCAGGCCGGGTCCATGGTCACCACCGAATGGATCACCGAATACAAGGGGGAATACGCCGAACGGCTTCTGGTGCATACCTATCTGATGATGGGGTTTCTTCTGACCGGCAGGCCGGAAAGCGCCCTTGTGGAGGCCAAACAGGCCCTTGAAATTTTTGATGCGTTCTCCAAAGCAACGGCCCGGGATCACTTTACCCGGGCGCTGATCGCTCATTGTTTTGAAATCAACGGCGAGATCAACGGGGCCTATATCGAATAC
>Ga0351930_1067_pt1 | contig 19324 bp, 20 predicted proteins | sample BONcelT113001E10_FD_205823 | JGI IMG/M metagenome (GOLD analysis project Ga0351930, IMG submission 205823) | Enriched cells from coal bed in the Powder River Basin, Montana, United States - BONCAT cells T11 rep2 HSBNCT.T11.300.1.E10 ...
CCATGAATTGAAACGCTTCGAGTTCGCCGGATTCCTCATTGTACTGAATCTCGATGTCGATCTTGTTGCCGAACTTCTTTCTGGCGGCCGAGCCGATGGCTTCTTCCAGTGTTTTCAACAGCACATTGAATTCAATGTTTTTGTCCCGGCTTACCTGTTCAATTACACGTTTAATGTCCGTAATTAACATTTGACGTCTCCGTTATCATTGACAAGCCGTGCTTTACTGATGTCCCGGTGGGGGATCAGCACGGTTTCCGCTTCGATCTGAAGGCGGACGTTGCCGTCCATGACCCCTGAAAGGGTACCCGTGAAATTTTTTTGACCGCTTATGGCCGACGTCGTCCGTATCCTGGCGGTTTTGCCGGTAAACTTTTCAAAATCGGACAGTTTTGACAGCGGCCGATCGATGCCCGGCGATGAAACTTCCAGAATATAGGCGATTTCCGCGTCGAACTTGAGGTCGAGCAGGTCGCCCAACTGGCGGCTGACCGCGGCACAGTCCTCTAAGGTCACACCGCCGGGTCTGTCGATATAGAGCCTCAGAATTCGTCCGCCGGGCTCACGCCGGCATTCGACATGGATCACTTCCATCCCTTCGGACGCGCAGAGCGGTTCCGCCAGGGATTGTGCCGCCGACACGATCTCTTGTTGCATCCGGACATCGAAACGGTCCGTTCCCCGCGGTTTTACATCGCCGGGGCCGGCTTTTTTATGTTTGTGTTTTCTGGCCAATATTTTCCCCAAAACAAAAAATAAAAACGGGCTGTTATGCCCGTTTTAATCAATTCAGACAACTCCTCTTCTCTCACATCACATCCCGTCAACCCACCGGGCTGCCGGGAAATGATTGGAGCGGGCAACGAGATTCGAACTCGCGACACCAAGCTTGGGAAGCTTGTACTCTACCAACTGAGCTATGCCCGCTTCCATAGCCTTGCTAAATTAGTGAAAAAAATTTTTAATGTCAATAAGAAAAAGCAAATAGGGGGTCAAACCTTGATTTGTGATTAACGAGAAAAAGGGGGTCAAACCTTGATTTGGAACTGCACAGGGCATGCAAGCAAAGTCTGTTAGCTCGTTAATCACAAATCAAGGTTTGACCCCCTATTCCAGCAGGGCGCGGATCTGGCGGAGGGTTTTGCGGATGTCGTCTGTTTTGGGAGGGGAGGATGCTTCTTTTTTTTGGCGCTGCATCTCTTTGAGGTATTTTTTTGCGCCTTCTATGGTGAATTTTTTGTCATACAGCAGATGCTTGATCAGCAGGATGGTCTCGATATCGGATTTCCGGTAGAGGCGCTGGCCGGCTTCCGTGCGTTTGGGGGAGATGACGGAAAACTCGGATTCCCAGAACCGGAGAACATAGGCGGCCAGATCAGCGATGGCCGTGACTTCGCCGATTTTGAAATAGAGCTTGTCGGGGATTTCCGTTGGCGGCGGCGAAAAAATTTCCATCAGAACACATTACCTGGATCATGATGGTGCGTCAGGCCGGCAGCAGTGCGTCAAACTTGTGGATCAGTCCTTCTGAAATCCGCCCGTGAACCGTCAGGACCTGTTGATCCGAAAGTGTTTCAGCCGGCGACCGATAGGTGATGCGCAGGGATACGCTTTTTTTCCCGGCCGGAATCGGATCGCCGCTGTAAACGTCGAGCAGAAGGACATTTTCCACCAGTTCTTCCCGGCGTGTGAAAATATCGTTTAAAATATCACCCGCGGGCGTGTATTTGTCAACAATTAAGGTGATATCCCTTTCCGCGGCCGGAAATCGCGGGACCGGTGAAAAAATAATTGATTTCGACAGCAGCGGGATCAGCGCATCGACATTGAGTTCAAAGACAAAGGCGCTCTGTTTGAGATCAAAGTTTTCGATAACGGAAACAGTGAGTTCTCCCATGCGGCCGATGCATTTTTCATCAACATGGATTTGGGCGGTGCGCCCGGGCCGGGTATAGGCGCAATCGGCGTCAGGCATGGCGGAGAAACGGACATTTTCGAGTTTGAATGAACGAAAGAGTGCTTCGACAACTCCCTTGAGATCATAAAAATCGCAGGATGCCGGCTTGACGTTCCAGGAAGACGCGCTTTTGGAACCGGTCCAGAGGCTCGCCAGCATTTCGATTTCTTCCGGCTGGCACTCCTGACTGTTGCTGATGAAAATTTTGCCGAGTTCAAATATTTTCAGATTTTTAACATTTCTCGACATGTTGGTTTTCATCATGTCCAGCAATCCCGGAATCAGGGAGGTGCGCATAACCCCCTGATCTTCACTCAGGGGATTGAGGACATCGAGCATGCGCCGACTGACGTTTTCGGCCGGGATGGCGAGGCGGTCGCAGGCGGTTTTCCCGATAAAACTGTAGGTGATAATCTCGGAAAAACCGAACCCGGCCATGCGGTCCTTGATTTGTTGTTTGGTTTCAAAATTCCGGTTGCGCAGGCCGGTATCCGCCGAAATTTTCGGCAATGTCGTTTCAATCCGGTCATATCCCCAGAGCCGGGCGACTTCTTCCATCAGGTCTTCGGGCCGGCTCACATCCATCCGGAAAGAGGGCGGGATCACCGCCAGGGTGTCCGCGTCGATCCGGGTGACGGAAAAAGAGATGGATTCCAGCCAGTGGACCACGTCGTCAATGGTGAAACGCGTGCCGAGATGCCGGTTTGTCTGATTAATGCCAAGGGTTATGGGCAGGCGCGGTGCCGGATTCGGGTATTGGTCGATGATGCCGTCTGCCGGCGCGCCCCCCGCGATTTCCACCATCAACTGCACGGCCCGTTCCAGCGCGGTCAGCGTGCCTTCCGGGTCAACCCCCCTTTCGAAACGGTGGGATGCATCCGTGCTCAGACCTAAACTTTTGGCGGTTTTGCGAATGGAAATGGGATGAAAACAGGCGCTTTCAATCAGTACCCGGGTGGTTGCGGCGGTGATTTCAGAGTTTTCGCCGCCCATGACTCCGGCAATGGCCACGGGTTTTTTCCCGTCGCAGATCAGAAGGGTTTCTTCCGAAAGCGGGCGTTCTTTCCCATCGAGTGTGGTGAAACTTTTTTCGTTTTCCCCGGGAGTGCGGACAACGATGCGATGTTCGTCGAGCCGGTCGCAGTCAAAGGCGTGCAGCGGCTGGCCCAGTTCCATCATTACGTAATTGGTGATATCCACGATATTGTTGATGGGTTTGAGACCGATGGACAGAAGATAATCCTGAATCCAGAAAGGCGATGGCGCAACAGTGACCCCGGTCACCAGGGCAGCGGCGTATCGCGGGCACAGATCCGGGTTCCGGATCGTCACGGATGTCATATCGGTGATGCATCCGTTTGTCGGCGGGTAATGAACCGCGGGCGGCGTTAACGGCTGATCCAGAAGGGCGGCCACTTCCCGGGCAATGCCGATGACGCTGAGGCAGTCCGGCCTGTTGGGCGTCAGTCCGATTTCAATGATTGTATCCGACAGGTGCAGGACCTCGGAAAGCGGGGCGCCTTCCGCAAGATCCGCATCCAGAATGTAAATGCCGGCATGATCCCTGCCGATGCCGAGTTCGGCCTTGCTGCACAGCATGCCTTCCGAGGCCACGCCCCGGATATGGCTGATTTTGACGGTGGTCCCGCCGGGCAGAACGGTTCCGGGCAATGCCAGCGGCGCTTTCACGTTCAGGGCGGCACTGGGCGCCCCGCACACCACGCTATAGGTCCGGTCGCCGGCATCGACGTCGCAGATATGCAGATTTTCCGCTTCAGGATGGGGCCGGATGCCGGTGATTTTTCCCACTAGCACGGAATCCAGATAGGCGTAACGCGCGGTCACGGCCTCGACTTCCAGACCGGCCATGGTCAGGCGGTCAGCCAGTTCCGCCGGGGGAATCGGTATGGAAACATAATGCTGTAGCCAGTTAAGACTGATTTTCATATTAAAATTGACCTAGGAATCTAACGTCTCCCTCAAAAAAGAGCCGAATATCATTGATGCCGTAATGGAGCATGGCGATCCGCTCAACACCCATGCCGAAGGCGAATCCGGTGTATTTGGACGTGTCATAGCCGATGTTTTCAAAAACCGCCGGGTGAACCATTCCGCAGCCCATGACCTCCAGCCATCCCGTGTGGGAACATACTTTACAGCCCTTGCCCCGGCACATGACGCACAAAATATCGACTTCCGCGCTGGGTTCCGTGAATGGGAAAAAGCTGGGCCTGAATCGCAGGCTGGTTTTGACGTCAAATACTTCCTGGACAAAGGCGGTCAAAATTCCCTTGAGATCGCCGAAGGAGACGTTGGTATCCACCAGAAGCCCTTCGACCTGGTGGAACATGGGCGTATGGGTCAGGTCGGAATCGCAGCGATAGACCTTTCCCGGCGCCACGACCCGGATGGGAGGGGCGTGTTTTTCCATGATCCGGACCTGGATGGGCGAGGTGTGGGTGCGCAGAACAATATTGTCGGAAACATAGAAAGTGTCCTGCATATCCCGGGCCGGGTGGTTTTTAGGAATGTTGAGGGCCTCGAAATTGTGATAATCGCTTTCGACTTCCGGACCTTCGGCGATATTAAACCCCATGCGGTTGAAAATATCGCAGATGCGGCGATTAATCCGGGTGAGGGGATGAAGCGTTCCCACGGGCGCGGGCCTGCCCGGCAGGGTCACGTCAATGGCGCTTTCCTGCTGATCACCCGGGGCAAAAAGTCGTTTTTCGGCCGCCTGGAAGGATGCTTCCAGCTCCTGTTTGACCTCATTTGCCGCTTTGCCGGCAACGGGCCGCTCCGCCGGGGGCAGGGCGGTGATATTGCGTAAAAACAGGGTCACAAGACCCTTTCTTCCCAGATATTTAACGGAAAGGGCCTTGACCGCCTCGGGATCACCGGCCCGGGCGAGCGCAGCCAGTGCTTCGGATTTGATTGCTTCGATGGCTTGATTCAGTCGGGTCATTTTCAGCGGTTACATAGTATACATAGTATAAATACGGCAAAAAAGGCGCCGGGCCGCCCGATTGCGCGGCCCGCATGACTTCCGGATCAACCCCGACGGCGTCAGCGCGCCGCGGCCATGGCGGCAAGATTGGCGAATGCATCCGGATCAAAGGCGGCAAGGTCTGAAAGAACCCGGCGGTCGAGCTCAATATTGGCCATTTTCAAACCATGGATGAATTTGGAGTATGACAGATCGTTCATCCGTGCCCCGGCATTGATGCGGGCGATCCACAACTGCCGGAACTCTCTTTTACGGACCTTGCGATCCCGGTAGGCGTACATCAGCGCCTTGTCTACGGAATCGGCTGCGGTTCGAAACAGTTTGCTCCGCCCGCCCCGAAACCCCTTGGCCAGTTTCAGGACTTTTTTTCTGCGATGTCGCGCCTTAAATCCTCTTTTAATACGCATGATATCTCCTTATGGGGTCAAACCTTGATTTGTGATTAATTTTTATCCGTTCGGAAGCAACTGTCTGATTTCTCTCATGTTGCTTGTATGGATGATCTGTGATTGTCTTAAGGAGCGTTTTCGTTTCCGCGATTTTTTTGTCAGAATATGACTGGCATGGGATTTGGAAAAACTGTATTTCCCCGACGCGGTCTTCTTGAAACGCTTGGCTGCGGATCGGTTGGTTTTTATTTTCGGCATCGTCGTACTCCTTTTACTCTTTTAATGCATATATCAATATAATAAAATAATTATCCGTTATAACGGAAAACGGAATAGTCGCCCGGCGCCCGGATTTTTGTCCGGTTTTCCGATTTTTGCGGCCCTGTCGCCCCAGGCTATTAAGCAGAGTTTCAAACAGATATCAACTTAAATTATTCCATGGCCCCGTAAAATTTTTTCAAAAAACAAAAATATTGATGGCGCGGTAACATAATCCGCGCCATTTTCCGTTTCTACGCCACCCGCTGTGCCGGTTGCATGAAACCGCCCGGTTATCTCCGGCCAAAACCCCTGGACCTGATATAGTTATTTGGGGGCCAGCACCATGTTCATTGTTCGGCCTTCCATCTTGGAATGCTGTTCGACGATGGCAAACCCGCTGGCCTGCTCGGCGATCTGATCCAGTATTTCCCGTCCCATGCCGGCCAGGGTGATCTCCCTTCCCCGAAAAACAACCGTGACCTTGACTTTATTTTTCTTTTCGAGGAACCGCTGAATATGGCCGAGTTTGATTTCCAGGTCATGTTTATCGGTCTTTGGACGGACTTTGATCTCTTTGATCTGGAACGTGGTCTGCTTTTTTTTGGATTCCTGCTGCTTTTTGGTCTGCTCGTATTTGAAACGGCCGTAATCCATAATTTTACAGACCGGCGGCGTCGCCGTGGGGGAGATTTCGACCAGATCAAGCCCGGATTCTTCGGCGGCCGCTATGGCCTGATGAATGGGAACGATACCGCTCTGATTGCCTTCGGAATCGATCAACCGCACCTCTTTGACTTTGATTTCCCTGTTTATTCTAGGCTTGTTGCCGTCCTGTTTCTGCTTAACTATCTTCCCACCTCCTGTTGTATGTGGACACTGTTTTAATGGTTTACAAACACATTATTGTTATATATGAATCTTTGATTCCATACCATAAAATTTCATATAATCAAGAGAAATTAGTCGTATAAAGATGGATTTTGTTTTAATGCCGGAAAACAGCACCCCTTCGACGATCTGCAAGGGGTCAGGTGCGGTCGCAAACCGCGCCATATTTTCGGCGAACCACCGGAGGCGGATCATGGCGTCAACTGAACGGGTCGCGCTGGTTCTCGGCGCGGTCAAGGGCATCGGCAAAGGCATCGGGCTTGCCCTGGCTGAAGACGGCCTCCGGGTGGCATCGACCTATTATGATTGGGAAGCCGATATCCCTGAAATGAAAAAGGATTTTGCCCGCTTTGGTGATCGGTGCCTGGCCCTCAAGGTCGATCTGTGCGACACCCGGGCCGTTGGCCCGGTTGTCCGCCGGGTGGCCGGACACTTCGGCCGGCTCGATATTCTGATCAACAATATCGAGCGGGGCGGCTGGCCGGTGGTGCACGGCCCGTATGAGCGGGACCAGTGGGACCTGGAAATGGCCACCACCCTGCGCGCCAAACAATGGGTGTTTGAAGCCGCCCTGCCGTATCTGAAGCAATCTGATGACGCCTGCGTGATCAATTTTTCATCCATCGCCGGAATGGTGGGGCGAAGCGGACCCGCAAGCATGGTATTTAACGAGGGGTATGCCGCCGCCAGCCGCGGGGTTTCTCTTCTCACGGAGACCTGGGCCCGGCTGGGCGCGCCCAATGTGCGGGTAAACGAGATCATGCTCGGTTTTTTTGAAACCCGGCACGGCCCCCGGACCAGGGGGTGGGGCCTGTTGACGGATGATCAGAAACAGGCCATTATCGACCATACCCTGACGGGCCGGACCGGCCGCGTCGAAGATGTGGTCCGGGCCGTGCGCTATATTATAAAGGATGCGCCCTTTATGACGGGAAGCGTCATCCGCCTGGACGGGGGATATGTGCTCGGCGGCGCGCCGGTGTCCCCCATGCCGCCGCCGGATTAAATTGCATTAAATTGGGGACAGCCACCAATTTTTTAAATTAAAGTGGAGACTGTAGAAGCTGTTTCAAAACCTCAGATCAGGTTTAAGGGCAATGCGCAGACCGATGAAAAAGAGTAGCATATTCAATAATATATGAGCATTTTGAAGAGGACAGCAACGCTGCTGTTGGGCTTCAGATGGGGTTTTGAAACGGCTTTTAACCATTTTTTTGGTATTACAGGAATTGAAAAAATTAGTGGCTGTCCCCAATTTTTAACGATTTGATAAAAAAAGGAGCAACAACAATATGAATTCAACGGATCAGGGTGCAAACATTCCACCGGTTCAACTGAATATGGAGAGCCGGTTCTCATTCCGGTGCCATCCGGGGGTGTCTTGTTTTACGGCGTGCTGTCGGGGGATCAACATCATGCTGACGCCTTATGACATCATCCGCATGAAGGACCGGCTGCAGATGCGTTCGGATGAATTTCTGGCGGTTTACACCACGCCGCAGATCCTTGAAAAGACGGATCTTCCGGTGGTAACGATGAAAATGCTCGACGATGACGAGAAAACCTGTCCCTTTGTCCGCAAAGACGGATGCATCATTTATTCGGACCGGCCGTCCGCGTGCCGCTACTATCCCCTGGGGGTGGCCACGTTGAGTTACAAAACAGACGATGACGGCGGTTTTTATTTTTTTATCAACGAACCGCACTGCCGGGGGTTTGAGGAGGATACCGAATGGACGGTGGCGTCATGGCGCAAGGATCAGGGCGTGGACGCCTATGATGCGATCAATGCGGAATGGACCGATCTCATCGTCCGGAAGCGGTCGGTTCCCGCCAATCTGCATCTCACGGAAAAGATCAAGCAGATGTTTTTTACGGCCAGCTACGATATTGACCGGTTTCGGCGGTTCGTGTTTGAAAGTACTTTTTTAACCCTTTATGACATTGATGAAGTCACTGTCGAGAAGGCCCGGTCCGATGATGTGGCTCTGCTGCAGCTCGGATTCCGGTGGCTCAAGTGGCTGATCTTCAAAGACGGTGATTTTGCGGTGGATGAGCGGACCGCGGCCGAGCGGCGCGAGCGTTGGACGCAAAAGCAGATTTGATCATCCTGATTTGCATCCAAAATGATACCGGGGCGCAGGAAGAGGGTAGGATGGCTTACTTTTGGTAAGCTGAAGACCTGAGCGGAAGAGCTGTCAGAGCTACGGCATCCTGAAGCGGCGCTGCGGCCGCCGGAAAAGTGTTTTCCCGGCGGCCGGTTGGTGCGTGCGATCAGTATGCCGGATAGGCCAGATGCGCCCACTGATCGGGCGAATTGATGCGTTCCTTGATGTCGATGTTGAAAAAATCCGCTACGGGTTGAAGGATTTCCGGATGGTCGGCGTGGACCTGTTGCAGTGTCGCTATGACCCGCTCCAGGCCGGTTCCGGTCATTTTTCCCAATGGCTGCCGGCATCCGCCCGACGGCATGCCGAGGATCCGCATCATGGTTTTTACGGCCAGCGGGTTCCTGGCCCGACAGACGACCTCGCCGTAAGGGGTTGTTTCCAGAGTTTTGACGGTGACCAGGTTAAAAAGCGGTCCAAGGGCATCGGCCCTTTTTTTGGCTTCCGCGGTGTCGCCCCGGTTGATGAGGTCCACCATTTCCGCCACTGCTTTCGGGGCGATATTGGACATCACGGATATGGCGCCGGCGGCCCGGATTTCCGGATCGGTCATAATGGAAAAGGTGATGCCGTCATCGCCGGAAAGAATAATGTACCCATCCCCGCAGCATTGCCGGGTCCGCCGCATGTTGGCGGGATCGCCGGTGGCTTCCTTGACGCAGCCGACATTGTCGAATTGTTGCGCCAGTATGGCAAGGTCCTCGGGCAGCAATTGCGCTCCGGTACGCCCCGGGATCACGTACGGAATAATGGGCAGCGATGGAAAGGCACGGGCAACGGGTTCGACATATTCCTTCCGGATTTCAAGGGAACTCGGGCCGTTGTAATAGGGATCCACCAGCAGCACCGCGTCCACGCCGGCATCGGCCGCATGTTGTGTCGCAAACAGGGTTTCGGCCGTGTTATTGCTGCCGACCCCGGCAATGCACTTGCACTTTCCCCGGGTTCTTTCAGCGGTTTCCTGAATAATCCTGGTATGTTCCTCCCAGGTCAGGGTTGGACTTTCCCCGGTGGTGCCCACCGCCAGAATGCCGGTTATATTATTTTGAATCTGGAAATCAATGAGCCGTTCCAGCCCGTCATAATCGATTCCCGTATCGGTAAAAGGCGTTATAATAGCCGTAAAAACGCCAGGTTGCATAATCCATCCTCCGCATGATATCCCATATTCCCGTGTTATGTTGCCGAATTATGATAACGTATTCGATATACGGAAAAATTGTCAAATAATATTTTGAATAATTGGAATAATTGGGGACAGCCACTAATTTTTGGAATAAAAATTAGTGGCTGTCCCCAATTATTGGCCTTCGTTTTTCCTTGACTTTTAGAGTGATCCCTCTTTATTTTGGGCGACGCGCAATGCGATCGAAAGTGTTCAATCTTACGCGCAAAAGACTTTTTATTCCATCATTATAATATGGATAATATGGAAAATTTCTGCCGGCCCTGAAGCAGGGGCCGGTTAATCATTGGAAGGATGTATACGATGACGGAAAAAAAGACGGTTGACGAATATATTGCCCAGCAGCGGGCCGGGCTTGCGGGAAATCCGGATTGCGGCATGACCCATTACAACCTGGCCACGGCCCTGCTGAGCCTGCGGAAATTCGACGAAGCGGAAAAGGAATTTCTCGAAGCGGCCCGGTGCAGTCCCGGCCTGGCCGAAGCCTATGTGCAACTGGGCGGCATCTTCCTGCAGCGCGGGGACATGGACGGCTGCCTGGCATACAATCAGAAAGGCGTTACGGCAAGGCCCCGGTTTGCGGAGGCTTACGGCAATATCGGGTTTATTCAGCTCCAACGCGGCGAGGTGGACAAGGCCATCGATGCCCTGGAAAAGGCCGTTCGGTTCAATGAACTGTTTGTCCAGGCATATACCACGCTGGCAAACGCCTATCTCTTTAAGGGGTTGGTGGAGAAAAGCATCCAGGCCAATCTAAAGGCCCTGGAAATCGATCCCTCCTTTGCCGTGGCCCATAACAATCTGGCCATTGCCTACCTGGAAAACAAGGATTATGCCCGGGCACGCAAACATTGCGAAAAGGCCAAGGCCCTCGGTTATGAGGTCGCTCCGGAAATCATCGCCGAACTTGAAAAACATAACGATTAATTTTGACGGCGCCGCGGTTTTTGCGAGGCCGTCAACCTTTGATGATTAACCTTAAATTGTTCAGGGGGTAAGAAACATGGCGGATTTTTTTATCACGATTTTTCTGGATGACCAAAAGATGGGACAGATTGCGGAAGCCGGGCTTGCCGACGCGGTCGTGGAAATTGACGGCAAAAAAGCGGTTCAGGTGAAGATGGGCGACAAGGACAAGAAAAAACTGTTGAAGGGTTATCCGGATCTGACCTTTGACGATGCCAATGCCTGCGTGCTGCCCGAAGAAGGCAATGAAAAGCTGATGCAGTCCATTGTCGCCCTCAGAAGCCTGGATATCATCAAGGAAGCCATCAAAAAACTGTACAATCCGCTGGCCGGCCGGGATGTTTTCGGCAGGGGCAGCGGCGCCAGATAAAAAACCTTTTCTATTGACAATGATCGTGTTTGAGCATATAAAAATTTTTTTATATTTTTATTATCCGTAAATGGGTAATTGGTTTTCCGGTACCCTCCGGTTTATCGGGTTGTATATGGATTGACGGTAAAGATAAGAAGTGGGTATCTCAATTGATGGTTAATTTTTAATGAGAGGGAGGTAAACGATGGCAAAACATGAAACCCCCTTGCTGGATCAGCTTGTAAGCGGACCGTGGCCGAGCTTCGTGGACGACCTGAAGCAGTATGCCGCAGCAAGGGCAAAAAATGAGAAGAACGTCGAGTATCAGATACCGGTGGACGTTGTTGACGACCTGTTGGGGATTCTCGAGCTGTCGTTCAAAGACGGGGAGACTCATTGGAAGCACGGCGGCATTGTCGGCGTGTTCGGTTACGGCGGCGGCGTTATCGGTCGGTACTGCGACCAGCCGGAAAAATTTCCGGGCGTGGCGCATTTTCACACCATGCGCGTTGCCCAGCCGGCGGGTAAGTACTACAAAGCTTCTTACCTGAAAGAGCTCTGCGATCTTTGGGAATTCCGGGGTTCCGGTCTGACCAACATGCACGGCTCCACCGGCGACATCATCTTCCTGGGCACCACCACGCCCCAGTTGGAGGAAGTCTTTTTCGAACTGACCCACACACACAATCAGGACCTTGGCGGGTCCGGTTCCAACCTGCGGACGCCCGCGGACTGCATCGGCGCTTCCCGTTGCGAATATGCCTGCTACGACACCCAGGATCTCTGCCACACCCTGACCAACGACTACCAGGACGAGCTGCATCGCCCGGCATTCCCGTATAAATTCAAGTTCAAGTTCGACGGATGCCCCAACGGCTGCGTGGCTTCCATCGCCCGGGCCGACATCTCCTTTATCGGCACCTGGAAAGACGATATCCGCATCGATCAGGACGCGGTTGCCGGCTATGTCAACGGCGAGTTCAAACCCAATGCCGGCGCCCATGCCGGCCGCGACTGGGGCAAATTCGACATTCAAAAGGAAGTCATCGGTCTGTGTCCCACCGAATGCATGAAATACGAAAACGGAAAACTCGAGATCGACAACCGGGAATGCACCCGCTGCATGCACTGCATCAACGTCATGCCCCGCGCCCTGCGGCCCGGCAAGGAAAAAGGTCTTTCCATGCTGGTCGGCGCCAAGGCTCCGATCCTCGACGGCGCCCAGATGGGCTCCCTGCTGGTTCCGTTTGTGGAAGTCAACAAGGAAGACGGCTACCAGGCCATCAAGGACGTCATTGAGGCGATCTGGGATTGGTGGATGGAAGAGGGCAAGAACCGCGAGCGTCTCGGTGAACTGATGAAACGCCAGGGTTTCCAGAAGCTTCTCGAAGCCACCGGAATCGACCCGATGCCGCAGCATGTCAAGGAACCGCGTCACAATCCCTACATCTTCTGGAAGGAAGAGGAAGTCCAAGGGGGCTGGGAGCGCGATGTCGAAGAATTCAGAAAAAATCATCTGCGATAATAGGGGGTAAAAAGATGGCATTTATATCATCCGGTTATAATCCGAAAGAACCGATGAAGGATCGCATTACCGACATCGGGCCGAGACATTTCGAGGAGTTTTATCCGCCGGTCATCAAGGCCAATAAAGGCAAATGGCTCTATCATGAAATCCTTAAACCCGGCGTGCTGGTGCATGTTTCCGAAACCGGCGACAAGGTCTTCACGGTTCGCGTCGGCGGCGCGCGGCTGATGTCGGTTGATCTCATCCGTGAGATCTGTGAAATCGCCGACAAACATTGCGACGGGTACCTGCGTTTCACCACGCGCAACAATGTTGAATTCATGGTGGACAGCCAGGAAAAAGTCGAACCGCTGGTACAGGATCTGCAAAGCCGCAAGTTCCAGGGCGGCAGCTTCAAGTTCCCGGTGGGCGGCACCGGCGCCGGCATCACCAACATCGTTCACACCCAAGGCTGGATCCATTGTCATACGCCCGCGACCGACGCTTCCGGCCCGGTCAAGGCCGCCATGGACGTGCTGTTCGATGATTTCCAGAACATGCGGCTGCCGGCCCACCTTCGGGTTTCCCTGGCCTGCTGCCTGAACATGTGCGGGGCGGTTCACTGCTCCGATATCGCCATCCTGGGATATCACCGCAAGCCCCCCATGGTCGACCATGCCTATCTGGACAAAATGTGCGAAGTTCCCCTGGCCATTGCCTCATGCCCGACCGCGGCCATCAAGCCGAAAAAAGTCGAAGTGGACGGCAAGACCTTAAACAGCGTTGAAGTCAACCAGTCCCGGTGCATGTTCTGCGGCAACTGCTACACCATGTGCCCGTGTCTGCCCCTGGCGGACAAGGAAGGTGACGGAATCGTGCTCATGGCCGGCGGCAAGGTCTCCAACCGGATTTCCTCGCCCGAGTTCTCCAAAGTCGTCGTTGCTTTTATCCCCAACGAGGCGCCGAGATGGCCGACCATGACCGCCACCATCAAGAAGATGGTCGAAGTCTACGCTGCCGACGCCCGCAAATACGAGCGATTCGGCGAGTGGGCCGAGCGGATCGGATGGGAGCGCTTCTTCGAGAAATGCGAACTGGAATTCACCCATCACCTGATCGATGACTTCCGCGATCCGGCATATTACACCTGGCGTCAGACCACGAACTTCAAGTTCTGATACCGTTTGTTGATTTGTTTGTTGTTCATTCGGCGGGGGCGTGGTGAAGAAAATCGCGCCCCCGCTATACATTAAAAATAAAAGGACCCCGTCATGGAATACGAAGAGGCAAAACAGCTTATTGTCGATGAACTGACGAAAAAATCCAAGTCCAAGTCCAAATTTTATTTCAACGATCTTTCCAAGATTCTCGACGCTAAGCCCCGTGACGCCAAGAAAATTGTCAACAAGCTGGTGGAAGAGGGGATCCTGGAATACTGGTCTTCAGGCTCCACCTCCATGTACGGCCTCAAGGGCATGGGCAAACAGGCCGCGGCCGAGCACGAAGATTAAATAAAAAGTTTGAATGCGCGAAACCCGGATTGACATTCCCAGAATTCTGATCGCCGCCTTGCGGGGGGGATCGGGGAAAACCTTACTGTCGATCGGGATTACCGCCGCGTTGCGGCATATCGGTAAAGCGGTCGCACCCTTCAAGAAGGGCCCGGATTACATCGATGCGGGCTGGCTGGCCCTGGCGGCCGGTCGGCCCTGTTTTAATCTGGACACCTTTATGTGCGGCGACGCGGCGGTGTGTCGCTCTTTTTTTTCCCGGGTCATGCTCCCGGCCGGGGCCGCCGGGATCGGAATCGGGGCCGGGACGGGGGCGGGGATCAGGGCCGAATTCGGGACTGCCGGGATCAAAGACGGGGCTGCTGCCGCTACGACCGCTGCCGCAACCATCGGGGCGGAGCCTGAGACCGCCGCACCCTCGGCCGCCGCGGATGTGGCGGTGATTGAAGGCAACCGCGGATTGTATGACGGTCTCGATGCCGACGGCACCACCAGCACCGCCTCCCTTGCCAAGCTCCTTTCTACCCCCGTCATCCTTTGTCTTGACTGCACCAAAACCACCCGGACCATGGCCGCGGTGGTGCTGGGCTGTCTCCATTTTGACCCGGATGTCATGATCCGCGGGGTCATTCTCAACCAGGTGGCCGGTTCCCGGCATGAGGAAATTCTTCGGCAGAGCATCGAAAAACATTGCGGCATCCCCGTGATCGGGGCTGTTCCCAAACTCCGGCATCAGCATTTTCCCGAACGCCACATGGGCCTGGTCCCCACACCCGAGCACGCATGGGGCATGGATGCCGTCGCCGCCATTGCCGATGTGATCAGAAACAGCGTCAATCTCGCCGATCTGCTCGATATCGCCGAATCCGCGAGAGGTTTTAGCTGCCCGGACGTGGCACCGGACCTTGATACCGGGACATCATCGGCGGATGCTTCGGTGGGGCTTATGGCCGGCGCGCCCGGCGCGGAACCGGCGGCGAATATCGTTTCACGGCGCCAATCTCAATTCCAGGGCCAATCCCAGCATCAGTCCCAATTCCTATCGCCTACCCAGACCCAATTCCATGACCTGGCAGACGTATCTTCCCCTGACCCGAGAAGGGTCTCGCGGGTGGGGCCGGAATCATTTTTTTTCACCCGGGCGAAATCCCTGCGCCCGCGCATCGGCGTCATCCGGGATGCGGCCTTTCAATTTTATTATCCTGAAAATCTCGAAGCTCTGGAACAGGCCGGCGCGGATCTCGTGTTTTTCAGTCCGCTTACGGAAACATCTCTACCCGATGTCCAAGGACTTTATATCGGCGGCGGGTTTCCCGAAACCCATGCGGAACAATTGTCGAAAAACAACGCCCTTCGGGAACATATCCGACGGGCTGCGGGCTGCGGCCTGCCGATTTATGCGGAATGCGGGGGATTGATGTTCCTGGGGGAATCGCTGGTATTAGACCGGACATACCCCATGACCGGGGTGTTGCCGATGGTGTTCGGTTTCTCAAAAAAACCTCAGGGCCATGGCTATACCATTGCCCGGGTTGACCGCGACACGCCGTATTATCCGGCCGGCACGGTGCTTAAAGGCCACGAGTTTCATTATTCAAAAGTTCTGGAGTGGAAGGGGGACAACCGGGCCATGGCCTTTGCCATGGAAAAGGGCCGGGGCATGCTAAACCGCCGGGACGGCATCTGCATCAACAACGTGCTGGCCACATACACCCATATCCATGCCCTGGGCACCCCCTCTTGGGCCCCCGCCCTGGTCCACCTGGCACACCAAATTGGGGCCAAATTGGGGGTCAAACCTTGATTTGTGATTAATTGATTGATCGGTAATTTTTTAAACATGCAAACATTCTGATTAATCACAAATCAAGGTTCAAGTAAGCCGCTTCGCTGCAGTTTAAAAAACCTTCTTATTTCCCATCTGAAAAACTCTTAATTCCGGCAAGTTGCATCAGCATCAGTTTTTCATCATACTCTCCTTGTGGGCCATTTCCATCACTTTTTACACCATAGAAAAGGAGAACCATGATGAAAGATTATTACGACAAGTCCATGAGAGCCCTGCAACTTGCCGGAATGAGCGACCGCACACAGGAATGTTACACACGATCGGTTCGGATGCTCGTTGATTTTTATGGCAAAACTCCGGATCAGATTACGGAACCGGATCTGGAAAATTATTTCCTCCATCGCAAAAATACGGATAAGTGGTCCGCCGCCACCATGCGCATCTGCTACAGCGGCATCAAATTCTTTTTCATCAACGTGCTCAAGCGCGACTGGCACATTTTATCACTGGTTCATGCCAATCGGGAAAAAAATCTGCCGACGGTGCTCAGCGTCGAAGAAGTCCACAACATTCTCAAAACCGTCAACACCCCTCAAAACAAGGCCTATCTCACCACGGTCTATTCCTGCGGTCTCCGGCTGCATGAAGCGCTTTTCCTCCAGGTCGGCGACATCGACGGCAAGCGCATGCAGATTCATGTTCATCGCGGCAAAGGGGCCAAGGACCGATATGTCCCCCTGCCGGCATCGACCCTGACGCAGTTGCGGGCTTATTGGAAAACCCACCGCCACCCGGTCTGGATTTTTCCCGCGCTCGGCCGCAGCGGCAAGGATGGCTCCACGGCCACCGAACCCATGAGTAAAAGTACGGTTCAGGGCGCTCTCCGGCGGGTCCTGGCCCAGCTTAACTTCAAAAAACGGATCTCGGTTCATACCCTGCGGCATTCCTATGCCACCCATCTGCTGGAAGCCGGGGTTAATATCCGACGCATCCAGCAATATCTCGGCCATCACAGCCTGTCTTCCACCATGGTCTATCTTCATCTGACCACCCAGGGCCATGAAAACGCCTTCGGCATCATTAACGATCTGATGAAAGAGGTTTGATCATGGCCCATATCCAGGAGATTTTCAAAGCATACGCACCGGCATACATCCGGCAGTATGGAGACCGCATGCCGAAAAACCATGTTAAAGCCGTCCGTGCGATAACTTCCTGCCGTACCGCCGCCGCTGGAATCGTGGTCTATGACTGCGTTGAATGCGGCCGACCCCATATGCGGTTTCTTTCCTGCGGGAACCGGCATTGCAGTCTCTGCCAGAGCCATAAAACACGCCAATGGCTTGAACAACAACTCGACCGCCAGATGCCCGGCCATCATTTCATGATCACGTTTACCGTGCCGGAACAACTGCGGGAAGTCATCCGCGGTCATCAACGAACGGCTTATGAAGCCATGTTTGCCGCTTCATCGCAAACCCTTAAAATCTTTGCCGCCGATCCAAGATATGTCGGCGGCGATCTTCCCGGCTTCTTCGGTGTGCTGCACACCTGGGGCCGGCAGTTGCAGTATCACCCCCATATTCATTACGTGGTGACCGGCGGGGCCGTATCCGTATCCGACGGCCGCTGGCATCCGTCGTCGCGGGCGTTCTTTGCGCCGGTAAACGCCATGTCCGTGATCTTCCGGGCAAAATTAAAAGAACTGTTTAAAAACCAGGGGCTTTTCCCCCAAATTGACCCGGATGTCTGGCAAAAGGGCTTTAATGTCAACTGCCAGGCCATGACCGGCAGTCATCAGAGCATCCGCTATCTGGCGCCCTATGTGTTCAAGGTGGCCATTACCGACAGGCGGATCATCGCCGTTGAAAACGATGTCGTCCGGTTCCGCTACAAGAAGTCCGGCAGTCAACGATGGCGGACAATGACCCTGGCAACGGATGAATTTATCCGGCGATTTTTACAGCATGTGCTGCCCACGGGGTTCATGAAAATCCGGTATTTCGGGTTCATGGGGTCCAAACCGTCCGTCCGTCGCGATCAGGTGCGCGCCTTGATCGAGATGGCCTACGGGTTCGACGTTGACGTCCCCACACCCGAACCTGCATCCGAACGCCTCCCGGTCTGCGAGGAATGCGGGGCGCGCCTGATCATTCGGTATGTCGTCGCGCATCCTTTCGGGCCTGGACCGGATGACGGATAAACAAGACATCGCGCAACGGTAATGGATTATTCATCCGTTTTTAAAAACGGCCGCGGGGCTGACGGGATTTTTGTGTCCCGCGGCCGGCTCAACGCCCCATCAACCCAACAAATTTCAAAGATCACATGCGAATTCCGTCGCTGAAGAATGCGTTTTCCCTCAAATCCGGGCAAGCCGACACGGTTGATGCCGTGATCCCGGCGTCTGATCGCCAGCCTCCACGACCCAATACCCATATCGTCTGACGGGCTTCTTGAACAATGGATTGAGATCGACCAACTCGCAGCTTGCATGCGCATTCAAATTTTCATGGCCTGTTGGTCGACTCAATCCTTAAAGGTTTGACCCCCAATTCCCAAAAAAAACCGGGCGCGGGATCTATTATTGATCCCGCGCCCGGCTGCAATTAGTTTTGTTGTTTGTTAATTGTCTCGGTCTTCAGTTTATCGGTTAGATTTAAGGTTTTGGATGGCAATCGGTGCATTTGACCGGACCGCTCTGGGCCTTGTGGCATTCGATGCAGTTATCATGCATGGCTTCCACGTAATATTCCAGCCGCATGGCCTGCCAGTCCTCATCGGAAATGTCTTTCGGCTTTCTGGGCCTGTCGGCCTTGCTGTGACATTCAAAACAGCTTTTCACCGGATCGCTGGCCTTCAGGTCATTTAAGGGTTTGCCTTCCGCATCGTGGTGGCACTCGCCGCATCCCACGCCGTGCCCATCGGGCTTATCCGCGAAATGCAGGTCATGGGTGAACTGGACAATTCCCATCTTGTGCTGGGCCACTGCTTTTTCATTTTTCATTTCAATGATACCGTCGGTTTTCTGTCCGGCATTGATGGATGCAGCAACCAGCAATATGGCCAGACCGGCGACAACCATCAAAATCAAACTTTTCTTCATCGTCCACTCCTCCTCGCCTTTGAGTTAATTGTGTTATTAATATAAAATATATAATATATAAGACAGTTATAAGAATTTTTTTAATGAAGCGACACAATACCACCACAATGGCCATATGTCAATAATGAAAGTGAGCAGCCGAGCAGCCGGGGGTCAAACCTTGATTTGTGATTACACGAAAAAAATTGTCCAAAATCGGAATCACAGAATTATCGAATATCGCCTGTATCGCCTGGA
>Ga0351930_1069_pt1 | contig 19081 bp, 22 predicted proteins | sample BONcelT113001E10_FD_205823 | JGI IMG/M metagenome (GOLD analysis project Ga0351930, IMG submission 205823) | Enriched cells from coal bed in the Powder River Basin, Montana, United States - BONCAT cells T11 rep2 HSBNCT.T11.300.1.E10 ...
AGATGGTGCTGCACCGGGGCCAGCGTCTCCCACGGGCCGCCCTCCATGCCCTGGTCCGCCTCCGGCTCGCCGTTCTTGCCCAGGGTGTCCAGATCAAGCGGGCCGCCGGACGAAGCGTTCTGGCCATTGCCCGGCGCGGCCCAGCGCGACTGCAGCTTGCGGCCGCACGTGGCGCAGGCCTGCGCGTCGTCCGGGTTCCTGGTGCCGCAGCCGGTGCATGTGATCATGAAGCCCGCCGCCGCGCGTCAGCGCAGCCCCGCCTGCTGGTAGTACTTGGCGCGGATGGCTCCCATCTTGGCCTGAATGGCCTCCATGCGGTCCTCGGTGGTGGGGTGGGTGGAAAGAAAGCCCGGCACGTTCTGGCCCTTGCTCTTGGCGTAGGCGTCCATCTTGCGCCACAGGCTGAGCGCGCCCGAGGGCTCGTACCCGGCCTTGGCCGCCAGGATCATGCCCACCTCGTCGGCCTCGGACTCCTGCGAGCGGCTGTGCGGCAGCATCACGCCCACCTGTGCGCCCACGCCATAAGCCTGGTTGAAGATCTGGCTGGCGGCGGGGCTCACCGTGGAGCCCAGGGCGATGGACGCGGCCTGGCCGCCCGCCTGGGCCATGAGCGCCACGCTCATGCGCTCGCCGCCGTGGCGCAGCAGCGCGTGGGCGATCTCGTGCCCCATGACCGCAGCCAGCTCGTCGTTTGAGGTCGTCAGCTCCAGGATGCCGGTGTAAACAAAGACCTTGCCGCCCGGCAGGCAGAAGGCGTTCACCGTGTCCTTCTCGATGACGTGGAACTCCCACTTGTAGTCCGGCTTGTTGGCGGCGGCGGCGATGCGGTTGCCCACGCGCTTTACGCGCTCCACCTGGAGCTGGTCCTTGCTTTCTTTTTCCTTCTTGAGCACTTCCTGGGCGCTTTGCAGTCCCAGGGCCATCTCCTGGCCCTCGCTGATGAGCAGGAGTTGGCTTCTGTTGGTGTAGGCCGCGCGGGCGCAGGCGATGAGCAGGATGCAGGCCAGGGCGGCGAAGGCCCAGGCGAGTCGGCGGGTCATGAGATTTCTCCTTGCCGGGGCTGGTCGATTCCCGGCGATGTGCAGCATACCCCGGCAACGGCAAGGACTCAAGGGGGGCGGGACGCGGTCAGGCCGCAGGCCCGCCGCCGTTCATGCGCGAAAGCTCGGCCTCGATGGCCGCCGCGTCCAGCCGGGCGCAGCCGGTGAAGGTCAGGCCGTCTGTGACCTCCTTGCGCACCTGGAAATGGCGGTCTGCCAGCCGGGCCAACTGCGGCCAGTGGGTGATGAGGATCATCTGCTGGCGGGAGGCCAGGGTGCGCAGGCGCTCGCCCACGCGGGTGAGGGTGTGGCCGCCTATGCCGGCGTCCACTTCGTCGAAGATCAGGCTCGGCCTGGCGCTCTCGGCCTGCAAGCCTGCCAGGGCCAGCAAAAAGCGCGAGAGCTCGCCGCCGGAGGCGATCTTGTCCAGCGGCCGCGGCGGCTGGCCAGGGTTGGGCACCCAGAAGAGCCGCCCGCGCAGCTCGGTGAGCGCGGGGCCCTGACCATCCTGCCCGCCCTGACCGTCTGGCCCGGAGGCCTGCGGGGCATAAACAACGGCGGGCTCGAACACGAACTCCACGCGCGCATGCTCCGAGAAGCCGAGCCCGGCCAGTTCCTGTCCAAGCCGGGCGCAGAGCCGCTCCGAGGCGTCCTGCCGGGCGGCGTTCAGGCGCGCAAGCACGCCGCCGAGCAGCTTGGCCGCCTCGGCCTCCTCGCGCTCCAAACGCTTGGCGTCCAGGGCGCAGGAGTCGAGGAAGGACAGGTTCTCCTCCACCTGCCGACCCAGGTCCACGATCTCGTCCAGGTTCTTGTTCAGCTTGCGCTTGAGCTTGGCCAGCTCAAACAGCCGGGCCTCAATGGCCTCAATGTCGTCCTCGCCGTTCCCTTCATCGGAGGCCAGGCTCAAACGCCGGATGCGCGACTCCAGGGCGGAGAGCTGGTGCCGGAAGTCCTCGGCCGCGTCCTTGTCCGCCGCAAAGGAGTCGTCAAACGGCTCCAGCTGGGCCAGGGCGCGGGACAGTTCGCCCACCAGCGCGGCCAGCGGGGCCTCGCCCAGCAGGGCGGAAAGGGCGCGCCCCCGCGCCTCGTCCAGGCGCTCGCGGTCCTTGAGGCCCGCCTTGCGCGCCAGCAGCTCGTCCTCCTCGCCGGGCAGGGGCTTCACCTTGCCGATCTCCGCGCGCTGGAACTCGAGGAATTCGCGCTGGCGCGAAAGCTCGGCCACGCGCCCGGCAAGCTCGGCCCGGGCGGCCTGCACGGCCTTCACTGCGGCCAGCGCGGCGTCGCGCTCGGGCAAAAGCCCTGGCTCGGCCAGAAAGCTGTCCAGGATGCGCGCCTGATAGGCGGGCTGCAAAAGCTTCTGCTGGCCGTGCTGGCTGGTGTGCAGCACCAGCCCCGCGCGCAGTTCGCGCAGGGTCTCAAGCGAGCCCAGGCGGTCGTTCACGAACACGCGGCTGCGGCCCGTGTCCGCCGAGAGTTCGCGCCGGATGATCAGGTCTTCGGCCCCGCCGTTTTCGTCGTCCACCACGAACACGGCCTCGACCACGGCCTTTTCCTTGCCCGGGCGCACAAGGTCCGCGCTCATGGGCTCTCCGGTCAGAAAGTCGATGGCGCGCACGATGAAGCTCTTGCCCGCGCCGGTCTCGCCGGTCAGCGCGTTCATGCCAGGGGCGAATTCAAGCTCGGCGTCCTCAATGAGGGCCAGATCGCGGATGCGTAAGAGTTCAAGCATTGCGGGCCTTGCGCAGGTGCGCGGAGGTCTTCATGTGCATGACGATGTTGTCCAGGGGCAAGGTGTGCAGGTGCTTTCCTTTACGGGAAACATAGCCGCTCTCGAAAAGCCAATCAACGTTTTCCTCGGCCACCCCGTACAGGGGAATGAGCTGCCAGGCCAGGTCGCGCGCGCTGTCCAGCCCGGCGCGGTAGGCGTCCTTCAGCCGCGTTTCGTAGACGTTCTCGCCCGGCCCGCAGGGCTTGCTGAACACGTAATACTGGCGGCACACAAAGGGGCGCAGCGGGTAGATGGAGCAGCGGCCCTCGACCAAAAAGGCGCACTCGCCCACCTGCCCGTGGCCAAGCAGGCGCTGCTTCAGTTCGTCCTGGAGCGGGCCTGCCAATATCTCGGAGGCGTACCACCACAGGCCCAAAACCTCGAACTCCGACACCGGGATGACCTGATCGATGCAGCAGTTGCGGCAGCCCGGACCGCAGGCCACGCCGCGCCCGCGCCGGGCGGTCTGCTCGGCCAAATCCTTCCGCACCGCTTCGTCGCACAGCTGATAGGCGTCCAGAAGCCGGACCAGCCAGGGGTGCCGGGCCTCGAACTCCGGGTAGCGGACGCGCTCGCTCATGCTCACCTCCGCAAGCGCGGGTCCAGCAGGTCGCGCAGGCTCTCGCCCAGCAGGTTGTAGCCAAGCACGGTGAACAAAATCGCCAGGCCCGGGAACACCGAGAGCCAGGGCGCCACCTCCAGCACCTCCTTGCCGTCCATGAGCATGTTGCCCCAGCTGGCATCCGGGGGCTGCACGCCCAGGCCCAGAAACGAGAGCGAGGACTCCACCAGGATGGCTCCGGCCACGCCGAGCGTTGCGGAGACCAGCACCGGGGCGAGCGCATTGGGCAGGATGTGCCGCAGGATGATGCGCACCGGCCCGGCCCCGGCGGCGCGCGCGGCCAGCACGTAGTCGCGCCCGCGCAAACTCATGGCCTCGGCGCGCACCAGCCGCGCCACGCCCATCCAAGAGGTCAGGCCGATGACGGCCATGATGTTGATGAGGTTCGGCTCCAGAAAGGCGATGACGGCAAGGATCAGGAAGAAGGACGGGAAGCAGAGCATCACGTCCACCCCGCGCATGATCAGCTCGTCCGCCAGCCTGCCGAAGTAGCCCGCCGCCAGGCCCAGCGCCAGCCCGATGGCCGTGGAGATGCCCACCGCCACAAAGCCCACCCAGAGCGACACGCGGCCGCCGTACAGGATGCGCGAGAGCACATCGCGCCCCAGGGCGTCGGTGCCCAGCGGGTGCGCAAAGGACGGGGTTACGAGCAGGGCGTCCACGTTGATGGCGTTGGGGTCGTACGGGGCCAGCCAGGGCGCAAGCAGCGCGGCCAAGCTCATGCCGCCCACCAGCAGCAGGCCAAAGGCCAGCATGGCGTAGCGGTCCAGCCAGGTTGGCGGAGCCAGGGGCTTCTTTTTGCGCACGCTGCCCGCGCTCATGCCTCTCCCCCCCTGTCCGTGCCGCTGGCCCGGATGCGCGGGTCGGCCAGGCCGTAGCCCAGGTCGGCCAGCAGGTTGCCCAGAAGCGTCAGCACCGCGCCCAGCACCAGGCTGCCCATGATCAGCGGATAGTCGCGGCTCATGACCGCCTGATAGAAGAGCTGGCCCAGGCCCGGCAGGGCGAAGATGGACTCGATGATCACGCTGCCGCCGATGAGCCCCGGCACCGAGAGGCCCAGGATGGTGATGACGGGCAGCAGCGCGTTGCGCAGGGCGTGGCGGAAGATGACCACGCGGGCAGGCAGGCCCTTGGCGCGCGCGGTGAGGATGTAGTCCTGGCGCAGCACCTCGAGCATGCTGGCGCGCATGAAGCGCGACATGCCCGCCAGGCTGCCGAAGGTGTACAGGAACACCGGCAGGGCCAGGTGGCGGCAGAGGTCCCAGGCCTTGCCCCAGAAGGAAAGCTTCTCGAACCCCAGGCTGGTGAGCCCGGAGATGGGCAGGATGGGCCAGACGATGCCGAAGAGCAGCATGAGCAGAAGCGCCAGCCAGAAGCCGGGCATGGCGAAGCCGATGAACACGACGACGGTGGAGATCCGGTCAAAGGCCCCGCCCTGTTTCCAGGCCGCGGCCACGCCTATGGGGATGGCCACCGCCAGGGTCAAAAAGAGCGAGACGATGTTCATGCCAAAGGTGAGCGGCAGGCGCTCCTTGATCTTGTCCCACACCGGGCGGCTGTCGCCGGACATGGAGCGCCCGAAGTCCAGCCTGACCATGCGGCCCAGCCACTGGCCGTACTGCACGTGGATGGGCTGGTCCAGGCCGTAGAGCTTCTCCAGGCGCTCGCGCGCGACGGCGGACGCGCCGGGATTGAGCGTGGTCTGCAAATCCGTGGGCTTGCCCGGCGCCAGATGGATGACCCAGAAGCTGATGACCGTGATGCCGAAAAACACCACCGCCACCCAGGCGAGCTTCAAGGCTATCTGCGAGAGGATGCGCATTGGCCATGCATACGCGAGGGCGGCAAGGGAATCAATGCGCCATCGGCCTCGGGCGGGCAGCTCACGCCGCCTTGTCCGCCAGGTACTCGCTCGTGTAGTTCAGCATGAGCTGCTGACACAGAACATGGGCGTCGATCTCAGGCAGACTGGTTCCGAACAGCTTGCTGGCCGCCAGGGCCAAATGCCCTCCCAACGAGTGCCCGGAAAAATTGACAGTTGCGCCATTCGGGACAAGCCCCAGGCCTGAGACTGTGCCGGTAACGACCAGATATTCATATATTGGACCGCCAAGGCTATCGATCCCAACTTCGGTATAGCGTGTCCCGACCGGTGGAGGCGTGCTTGTTGTCGTGAAGGCATATTGATTGACAACATCGCCGGTACGGGCAGTGATCCTGCTGACGTAGTTGTACATGTCTACAATCTGTTTCTGGGCAGTGCCTAAGACCATAATCTGTAAGTCCGCGCCATAATCTGGCTGAATCCATCCATCCTCGGTGCCGCGGAACGCGATGGTCACTTGGTTTGTTGCCCTGTCTTGCACCACAGCGGCTGCGAAGCCGGAAAGATTTGGGGCGGAGGTAGTGGAGTAGTCGGCAACAAGAAATCTATAGTCGCCGGTATTTGCGTCGTATATGTTGGATGCGTCTCCGGTAAACTGCCTCGACAGATTTGTGGATTTGAGTTGGCTTGAGATGCTGTTTTCAATTGTGCCATCTGCATATGCGACACCGCTAAGGAGTGAATACAAATAGATGTCAGAGATGCTCATAACACGCCTCCATTTCTCTAAGGTGGGACTAATTCAGCTGATATGGCCGAAGGACAGATTGAACAAATTTCGCATAGTCGATGTCTTCGGGGAGTGTCTTGTAAATTGGCGTTGGAGCATCTGTTGCCATCCGCATCCAGTGCCCCCCATGCCATAAGACTAGACGACTTGTCGCCATGACATCACCATTTGCCTCTGAGATCTCAGCAACGTAGACCGTGTAAGTCTCGTTACTTGTCTCCATGTAGTACCGTACACGGTAGTTCGACTTCTGCTTAGAATACTTTTTATGTGTTCCGTCTGAATATGCCGCATCGATTGATCCATCGGAAAGTATATATTCTATGAATTCATAATATTTCCTCTTGTCTGCGAACTTTTCAGACTGTGTTTTATGCCTTTCATAAATTGCAATGTTTTCAGGAAATGGATTTTTTACAGCTACACTTTTAACATTGACCGCTGCTTTGAATATCTTGGTCTTTGCATGTTCTCTTGCATAGCTCAGAAATGAATAATACGATAGCAATGGATTTATGACTGGGTACCAGAGAACAAGAACCAATGCTGCAAGCAGTGCAAAGCACTTACCTTTCACCGTTCCCACTGCTGCATATGCAAAGCGCAACACAAGCAGTGAAATTACAATGTAGATAACAGCAATAGGTATAACAACCATCCCCATGTAATCACACTCCTATATTCTCTTGAGCGAACTAGCTAGCGACATCAGAATAACGGGGTAACAGTTCCACTCACGCCCCATCCATCCCCTTCCCGTCCTTCCTCGGCCCGGCAGCATTCGCCGCACCTACGCCCGCGCCCTGCCCCACGCTCTCCGGCCCGCCAAACCGCACCACCTCATCCACCAAGAGCGCCTTGGGCAGCATGTGGGCAATGAAGAGCATGGTGGTCTTGCCCTTGAGGCGATTGATGGTGCGGGCGAAGTGCTCTGCCGCTACCGCCCCCAAAAAGGGCCGGGAGACATCCCCCGGCCCTTGGCTATAGTTTCTCTTGCGTCTGCGTTTAGCGCTCGGAGGGCTTCTTGTAGCTCACCGGGCCTTGCTCGTAGCCCACCTGCTTGAGCCACCACGTGGGGTAGAACACGGCCTGGGCCACGCCGTCCTTGGTGTTCAGGTAGCCGTCGTTGTAGCGGATGTAGAGCTGCTCGGAAAGCGCCCACCAGTCCGACAGCACGTCTGCGGTCAGCATGTCCGCGTGCAGGGTCAGCAGGGCCTGCGCGGCCTTGGTGTCGCCCTTCTTCCACAGGGCCAGGGCCTTGTCCTCCAGCGCCTTCTGCAGGCCGAAGAAGCGGGCCTCGTGCTTGTCGCGCACGGCGTGGATGTCCTTGATCATGTAAGAGTACTTGAGCTGCGCCTGGTTGGCCACATAGTTGAAGGCCGACCACATGCTGCCCCGGTCCAGCTTCAGGATGTCGCTGGTCTGAATGGGTCTGGGCAGGTCGAGCACGCCCGCGTGCATGGGCAAAAGCACCGCGGTGTTCGGGCGGTCCGGGCCGAACCACGTCACGCCGCCGATGGCCGGGGGCAGCCAGGAGCGCGACTGGTTCACGTAGGCATACACGCAGCGGTAGATGTTCAGCGGCCGCTCGAATTCGCCCTTGACCGGGGAAAGCTCGCCCTCCTTCACGGACATGGCCTCGGCCCCGCCCTCGAAGCGGTCGGGATCGCCAAAGGGACCGGCGGCCATGCCCTTGGTCAGGTCGAACTCCGTGCCCTCGTAGTTGTCGCGGTGGATGGCGAAGATGTCCTTCACGTTCAGCTTCTGGTCGGGCTTGATGGCAAAGGCGTAGGCGCGGGTGAAGGGGCCTTCGACCCAGGCGGGCAGCTTGAGGGACGGGGCAACGAGGGACTGGGCGCGCCAGACCCGGCGCAGCGAATAGTACGGGTGGTGGTACTCGCCGCCGCCGTACACGCTGGTCCAGTCAAGCTTGCCGTCAGCAGGCTTCCACCAGCCCTTTTCCTGCGCGGCCTTGAAAATGTTCTTTGAGTGCATCATGTCCGAGGCGCCGCTGCGCACCTCGCGGATGCGGAACTGGTTGGCGGCCACGAAGAAGGCGTCGTCGGGCACGCGCTGGGCGACCCAGACGCCGGAGGTGCCGTCCTTGTCATAGGCGCACATCTCCATGACCCAGCCCTCGTTCGCATCGGCCACCAGCAGGGTCTCGCCCGTGCCGTAGTAGCCGTACTTTTCGATAAGCTCGCCCATGATCTTGATGGCCTCGCGCGCGGTCTTGCTGCGCTCCAGCGCCACGCGGGAAAGCTCGGCGGAGTAGAAGATGCGCTTGCCTGGCTCGGGCTCGGCGTCCACCTTGGCCCTGTCCGTGCATTCGCCGATGGACACCTGGTGCTCGTTCATGATGCCGTAGTTGGCGTCGAAATAGGCGTAGGTGTGCGCCACCTGGGGGATGAAGCCCAGGGGAATGCTCCTGGGATCGGCTGTGCCGTAGGCCGGGGCGCGGCCGCCGTCCACAATGCGGTGGCTCTCCGTGCCGCCCCACTGCGGCTTGAAGTCGAGCGCGCAGTGCGAGTAGTAGACCGGCCGCATGGCGCCTGGGGCGTGGTCCTTGGCGGGCACATAGACCAGCCGGGCGTCGCCCAGGCCGTCATCGGAGTGGGAGACCATCACCGAGCCGTCCGCAGTGGCCTTCTTGCCCACCAGGATGGTGGTGCAGGCCCACGCGGGCGAGGCCAGGACCACGACCAGAACAAGCGCCAGGGCAGCCTTCCAGCCCATGTTTTTTGATAAACGCCGACTTCTCGGAACCATGCTCGCTCCTCCGGTTGATCGTTCTCGCCGCCTATCCGCGTCCCGGAACATGGACCCCGGACGCTCCAGACCACGCAAATAGCCATATTAATATTTATACACACAGCTTCCCAAGAAAGGCAACATCCCCGGAGCCTTTCCAGACAATTTCAGTTTCTTCCAATTTTCAATTGACAAAACGCGGCCCCGTTGGCTAGAGATTCCTTCCCAACGGTGTGGGGCTGTAGCTCAGTTGGGAGAGCGCTTGAATGGCATTCAAGAGGCCGTGGGTTCAATTCCCTCCAGCTCCACCAGGAAATAATCAAAGGCTTGCGACTAGCGTCGCAAGCCTTTTTCGTTGCTGCGCTACATCTTTGCACTACATTTTGCGCGCGGGTTGATCCAGAATTTCTGGAGCACCATCAGAGCAACCCTGCTTCTCGGCAGCGCCGGCCTTCCTCGGGCAGGAGTGGACATCCGGGTAATTAACGGTAAAGATGAGTTCACTGTGAGCGCGCACGCAAAATGAGAATCCGTGTCATGCAAGTTGAGAACGCGGGCCGGGGGTTGTAAAGCCTCCGGCCCGCTCTTTGCTACGCGTGCGTGCGCGAGGATTCGCCCGCAAAATCCGACGCCGCGTTTTCCCGCCTCCGAACCACCCTGAACCCCTCCGGCGCGGGGCCAATGGGTATCAGGTCCGGCCGGTAGACCGGGGGCCGCCCCACGGACGGCTCCCAGGTCGCCAGGGCCTGATCCTGGGGCACGGAGACGATGAGCCCCGCGTCCAGGTCGTCCAGGGCTTTGGCGATGAGCCGCAGCCCCAGGGGAAACAACTCCCGCTGCCATAGCCCGCTTGGCGTATCGCCGGGCCGGGTGAAGCACCAGCCCTGGGCGGCGATAGGCCCGCCATCGACCACGTCTGTGAGCCAGTACACCGAGCCCCCGGCCACCTTGTCTCCCATCCGGAGAGTCCAGTAGACGGCGTCTCGGCCACGGTGCAGCGGCAAGAGCGACGGGTGGTAGCCCATGGCCCCGAGCCGGGTCTTGCCGCGAGTGGCCGCGCCGATGAAGTCATGGCTGTGCGCGCACAGGATGAGGTCCACCCCGCCCGGCATGGTGGCTGCCGAGAGCGTCCCGGCTCGGATCAGCGGCAAACCCAGCCGGGCCGCAAGCGTCCATAGCCGGTCCGGGCGGCCATCGTTTGTTTCCGGCGGGCAGGAGACAGCGGCCACGCCATGCCCGCGCGCCAGCAGCAATTCCAGCACCGCCGCGCCGAAGGCCTTCTGGCCAGAGAGCAGCACGTTCATGCTTCGGCCTCCCCCAAGTAGCGGAAGCCCTGCACGGCGCGAAAGTGCCCGCCAAAGCCGGACCCGGCGTTTATGTACCCATGGCGCTCCGCCGATTCACGCAGGGTTCGGATGCACCGGGCCTTGTTCTCTCCCACGAGGTTGCCGCTCACCTGGGTCCAGCCGCGACGCACACGCAGGGCGGCGGCAAGGCCAGGGTGCGAGGTGTGGAAGAGCATGGGCATGGGCTTGCCGTAGCGGTTCTCCCCGGCTCGCCACATGGCGCACACGGCCTCAAGGAAACGCAGCCCCACCCCAGCCCCTTGCCACTCTGGCATAACCACCAGGCGGCAGGCCCGCGCCTCGCGCAGGCCCGGCCGGGTGGACACGGCGAGGTGAGCCACGGACGTGTCGCCCACAAAGCCCACGTAACACGTGGCCGCGATCATGTGCGGCAGCTTCAGGTAATGATGCGGCTCAAAAAGCGGCCAGTAGCGCCAGTCGGTCTGGAACACATCAAGCTCGATGCCGGGGCGTTGAACCCCCCTCCCAGATCGCAACTCCCACGTGGCCGTGTCGAACACCCAATCCGGCGCAAGCCAGGGGATGATGTCATAGTGGCAGGAGAGGAGCAGGGCCTGGCCGCCGGTCTTGCGCCACGCCTTGCTGAAGGCGTGAGCACCGATACGGGCTATCTGCCGGTCGACCACGCTGGTGAATTCGTCGATGACCACCCGGCCCGGCGCATCGGCCACGATTCTGGCCAGGTCGGCCCGGAAGCGCTCCCCGGTGGAGAGCGCGGAATACGGGCGCAGCCAGGCCGGAACAGAGCCAAGGCCCACCGAGGCCAGGGCCGAAGTCACTGCCCGCCAGTCGCCATTCGGGGCGATAACGTCGATGATCGGCTTGTCGTTGGGCCAATGTGCGGGCTGCCCGGCCTCGCCGCCCCAGGCCGCCTGGCCGAGGCTGCTTTTGCCGGAACCGGACGGCCCGACGATGAGGCCGACTTTCCAGCCTTGGTCCTCAAACGGCAGGTCAGCCTCCAGGCTTACGCGGTTTCCCGCATCCACGTTGTAGAGCGATTTGACCAGCGCGGCCCGGTAGCTGCCGAAGTCCGGGCACTCGTGGGTGACTTTGAGCCTCATACGCGCACCGCCTTCAGCTTGTGGCCCTGGGCGGCCAGGCGTTCATAGACCAGCTTGTGCTCGGCCTCGTCGCGGCAGATGACGATCACGCCGAACTGCTCCTTGTACTTGAACGTGTTACGACCGGGCGCGCCCGCCGGAAGCGGGGGCAGCTTTTTGGATTCGGCCATGGGAAGCCTCCTTGTTCGAGGCTCCCTGGCCTTCTGCGTTGGGGCTCGCGGCCCTCACATGATTGATTGCCCCGCACCTGGGGCACTTGATAGCGAGGTCCAATGCCTCGCCCTTGGCTAAAAGTCGATTGCACTTACCGCATCTGATCTCCCGCATTTCCTAAGCCTTTGACGGTTGCGCCTCTGCCTGCTAGCTTCCCTTCACCCCTGATCAGGGCCAGGGAGCAGCGGCTTCGGCCGTGGTCGGATGTTAGCGCATCCGGCCAGTGGGGGAGCTAGTTCCTCCCCCGCCTGCTTCCTCATTCACCTTCAACCTCGCAAGGAGGAAAGATGGTACGTGTGAAAGTAAAAGAGCCTGAAGGTGATGTATTTTTTTCTGTTCTCTACAGGGATGACCACCCTTATGAAATTCGTCAATTTGATGTTTCGCATCACCAACGGATCAAGGACAGCTTAATTGCATCAGCAAGACATTACCTTGGCCAACAGGACTATGCCGGGCGATGCGAAATCGCAAATCATGTAGGAAAGCTTTGCCTTGTCCCTGATATCCAAGATGAGGAAGAAGCATTGGATATCCTTGCAGACGATTTTCACAGTTACCACTGGTTCGAGTTGGATGATGATGAGTGATGCCCGTGGGGTACCACTCGTACTGGCCCTTCCCGCTTAAGCCCCCACCACCATCGGCCACTCCACCGCCAGCGGAAAGCCCGCCTGCCCCGGCACATCGCGCAGGGCCTGGCGATACGCCGCCCAGGCGGCCTTGGCCTCGGTGGTCAGCGGCGCGTCCGGCATCTGCGTCCAGTCGCAGGCCGCAAGCCTTGCGTCGCGCTCGGAGCGCACTCGGACGGCGAGCTGCGCCAGGTTGGCCGCGCTGCCCTCCACGTCCGGCACGGCGTTGGGGTACGTGCGGCGGATGAGCAGGGCCTCCTCCACGTCCACCGGCTCGCCGGGCAGGAACGGCCAGCCCGTGGCGTCCACCGGCAAGGCGTCCTGCACCACGCGCCTGATGCCCAGCGCGGCCAGGGCCTCCGGGGTCCACAGCTCGCAAATCTCCGGGCCGTGCAGAATGCCATCAATGACCACGCGGCACGGGGCCAGCACGGCGGCCTCGGCCAGCAGCTCGCCGCTCTCCTCGATGATTGTTCCGGCAGGATATCTGTACTTCATGGGACCTCCTTTAAATCCAGCTGTAGGCGTAGAATTCGATGCCCGAGACGCCGTAATCCTGCCCACCCCAGGGGTAGGTGCCGGTGACCTCCAGCACATGCGCCAGGTAGGCCGTCGAGGCGTCGAGCCCGGAGAGCATGTCCCGCGTGTCCGGGGTTATGCCGCCATCATAGGGTGGGTCGGCAAAGGTCGTCGTGTAGAGAGTCGTCCAGGTGCCATTGATGCCGTCCGTAGTGTCGTTGGACCCCTTGACCCGGAGCGTGATGTCAGCGCCTTGAGATGCGCCGTCCCAATCGATGAGGCCGGAGGTGGCGCGCACACGCCCAACGACTTGCCGCGAAGGCCAGATTTTCCCGATACGCCCGACCCCCGGCCATCCAGTTGTTGACGCGGACCCCTGCCCGGCGAACACACCGGCCACCCCCACCCCTTGCGTGAAGTTCCCGAACGGCGCGCCGACCGAGCCTGGAACGAGCTTGAGCGCGGGCGGCATTCCCACAAGCGGCATGAAGACCATGGCTTACGCCTCCTGCACCATGCCCACCGGCACCATGTAGGTTCCGGCGGCGGTTGCCACGCACAGGGCGGAGATGATGAGCAGCTTGCCTGCGGCCAAGGCCGTGGGCAGGCTCACCAGCGAGGTGCCGTGCCAGGCCGTGCCCCAGCTGATGGTTTGGGCGGCGGTGCTGTAGAGCAGCAGCACGCAGGTCTTGCCCGCCGCCATGTTCGCCGGATCAGACAGGGTCAACGCGCCGCTGGCGTCGATGAACAGAAGCGGGTGCAGGTCGAGATCCACGGCTTGATTGCCGCTTACGTCCGCGCGAACCACCAGCGCCGCGAACTGCTGCCGGGTGTAGGCGTTCACCGCATTCGTGCGGGCCACATGGGCCAGGGCCGCAGTCAGCACAACGCCCAGGGCCGCCGGGGTCATGGCGCGCAGGGCGTCCTCAAGGAGCAACGCCTCCTCGGTCGTGACCAGCTCCACGATGCCTCTTGCCTCTGTCGTGGCATTTGGGATCACAATGCCCGCGATTGCAGCCCGGATGTCAGCGTGGGCGGTGCCGGACTCATTATGCCCGGCCACGGCTCCAGCGAACTCGGCCCCGGCCTGCGCTGCGGTGACCTGGTGCGGGTTGGCCAGGTCGGCAATGTGCTCCGCCATCCCGGCAAGCTGGCCAGCGTGGGCCGTGGGCGAGGCGTTGTGCGCGGCCACGGCGCTCACCACGTAGGTGCGCGAGGCCATGACGATGTCCGGGTTGATCTTGAGCGTGGTCTGGCTGGCGTTGCCGTGCTCAATATATGCGCGAATCATAAGCTCCTTGCCCACGCCGGAATCCAGCACGGGCTTGTAGCTCTCCGGGTAGTTGCCCACCGCCAGCAACACGCCTTCGGGCGAAAGCAGGCCGATCTCGCGGGCATACCAGCCGCCGACGTTATGGGGCACGTGCGCCTCCACAAGCACCAGCCTGGGGTTGGCCGCGTCCACCTCCACCAGCGTGGGCGCACCGCGCCACACTTCACCAACAAGCGTGGTCCAGGACTCGGCAGGCTGCACGGCCACCCCGCCGCCATCGCCCACGGCCACGGCGGAAATCTGCACAGAGTTGCCCCCTGCGCCCGCCCGCGCGTAGGCCGCCTGCCCGGCGACGGTCAAAATCATGTAATATTCGGCCATATCATGCCTCCAGTTTGCGTCCGATTGTCACGATCTCCACATCTTGCAGCCCCACCGCTCCCCGTATGACCGAGGCCTTCTGCACCAAGGCCGGGCTCCAGGGCAACACGGTGACGACCTCGCCCGTGCACTGGTTGAAGCTTGGCCGCAGGGCGGACCGGGGGGAGAGCACAAGGGTCACAGCCTCCAAAACGCTCTTGGCCGGTTTGGTCTCCGCCAGAATCCAGCGGATCAACTCCCAGTCCGCGTCGGTCACCGGGGCGTTCGGGGTCAGGTCGCAACGAAAATGCGCCCAGCGCTCCGGTTGGCCACCAGCGGCAACGTTGACCATCACCGCCCCCTTGTACCCGTAGTGCTCCAGGATGCGGGGCATCCCGACCGCCCGCCCGGCAAGCTTGTGCCAGGCCATGGCCGCGCAAACCCGCCTGCGCCAGCGCGTGTCCGACTCCCTCGGATGCCGGGTGAGCCCTCTGGCCGCGCCATGCCGCGTCAGGTATTCCAGCTCGCAGGTCTCCGGGTTGAACTGGTCGCGTAGCCAGTAGATGTCCTGAAGCACGTCGTCGGCTGCGCGCGAGCACCCCTCGACCAGGCAGGCCAGCACGCCGGGCCGTCTGATGAGCGGCCAGCGCAACACGTTTCTGGTCCAATTCCAGAACCAGGCGGCCGGAGCCTTGGCCTGCGGAAAGTCGGGCATTACTGCACCACCTCGCTGTCTGCGGCCACGCTGATGGACTCCAAAGTGGCCAGGCCATCATCAGGCACGGTGACGACGCTCTCGCCCGGCGAGGTCCAGATCACGCGCTTGAGGCCCGGCAGGGCTGCGGCCCCGCCCATGAGCGTGGCCACTACGCGGTCGCGCACAAAGTCGTCGCCGATGCCGAAAGGAACGGTGTCCGCGTCTTCCACGCCCGACCCGGCGAATAACGCGCGGATGCGCGCCTCGCCCAGGGCGATGGCCGTCTCCGGCGAGCCGGAGACTATCTCCAGAACCAGCACGACCGGCACAGGCACCTCCTGCGGGGCCTTGACCTCCCACAGGTCGTTGACCGGAGCCTTGGCGGCCACGGCCGCACGCACCAGCGCAAGCAGGCGGTCCGTGGGGATGCCCGCGCTGCCGCGCACAACCACGTCCACGGTGCCCTCGCCGCGCGGGTGGTCATCGAGCACCTTTGCGGAAACCACACCCGGAACGGACAACGCCCAGGCCTTGTACGCGGCGGAGGTGCAGCCCGCCTCCTCAAGCCAAGCCAGGGTGTAGCGCTCCTGGAGCTGCGCGTCGGTCTCTTCGTCCGCGCCCTCGCTCGTCAGCCAGTCCGCGTCGTTGGTCACGCCGGAGACGCCCGGCACGTGGGTGGACAGCTCGCAGATCTGCCCGGCAACGGCATTGGCCCCGGCCCCGTAATCCTCAGCCTCGCACAGCACGGCCACGCGCTCCTCCCCGGCCAGCAGCACGGCGTCGGCCAAAGTGACGTAGCGGTACACGTCGCCCTTGGCGTCGGCTTTGGTGCGCGCCACCCGACCGGTCGGGATACGCACGTTGCCGGTGGTCTGAGCGTCGCGGATGAACCAGACCACGCCCTGGGCCTTGGTTGCGGCGCGCCGGGTCAGCTCGACCTGGCCGCTGTGCAGATCAAGCCAGGCCCCCGAGGCTGACAAGGGGAAGGCGTTGGGCAGGATTTGCGCCAGCACCTGATAGAACGCGTAGAGAATCCAGGCGAAGATCTCCAAAATTCCGCGCGCCACGCCGCCCGCGTTGAGGTTGAGCTGGGTGGGCAGCCAGCCCTTGGCCGCATACTCCGCCTGCACCTCGGCCACGCGGCCAAAGACCAGCGCGCGGCATTCCGCAAGGGTCTTAGAGACTGGAATCGTTTGGGTCGCCACTGGCCACCACCTCCAGGATCACATCTGCGGTCGCGGCTTCGTCGCCGCTGGGGGCAAGCCGCAGAATCAGGTTGTACGGGTGCGGCGCGCCCACAAGCTCCAGGGACAACAGCAGCGCCACGCCGCTTTCATCCCAGTCCCGCACCTCGCAACTGGCCGAGCCGGGCACCACGTGGGGGTCGTCGTTCACGCGGGTCTCGACCTCCTGGCACAGGGCCTCGCGGCTCATGGGCTCCGACTCCTCGCGTATCCAGTTGAGCACCAGGCTGCCGTATTCGACGTCGTACCAAAGCGCGCCGAGCATGGTGTACAGGCGCAGGCCGATCTGCTGCAGGGCGGCCTGGGAGCCGGTCGCAAGCAGCAGCTCGCCGTTGGCGGCCACGGACGCTGCCAGAAAATCAGCCGAGCCCAGGCCAATCATGATGTCCGAGCCCATGAGACGCACGGCTGTGGTCATATGGTCCCCCCGCTCCGGCTCGAGGCGTGGGAATTGCCCGAAACGGACGCATCGCCGTTAACGGTAAGCGGACCGTTCACTGTGAGCGGGCCATTGAGCACCAGGCTGCCCGTCTGGGTGCGGTTGCAGCTTTCCGTGGTGCTGGCAGCGCCGCCGTCCAGACCCCGGCACACCAGGTTGCCGACCAGCTCAATGAGCGGGGCCTGCACGCGCCAAGCGCCCCCGGCCTCGCACAGGCCGTCCGCCGTGGTCACGGCCAGGATGCGCTTGCCCGCGTCGATTTTGAGATGCACGCCGGGCTCAAGCTGCACGATGAACTCGTCCAGGCCGCAAGGCGGAGCCCCCTGGCCAGACCAGCGGATCTCGGCAATGTAGGGGTAGTTCGGGTCGCCGTCCCAGTAGCCGATGGTGCACCGCGTGCCGGGCCTGGGCGGGCACACCACGCCGCGAGAAGGGCCGCCCCAGAGCACGGGCAGCTCAAGGCGGGGCAAAACGGGCTCGCTCGCGTCGGGCGATTCGTCATTCCGCAGGGGCTGCACGTCGGCGTACCAGGCCCCGTCCGAAGGGTAGCTGGTCACGATCTGCCCCTTGCGCGGCACGCGGTAGTATTTCCGCAAATCCGGCTGCACCAGCTCCATGACGCGCTTGAGCAGCACGCGCAAATCCTTACCACCGGTCATGTTCGCTCCCGTATTGGATGAAGGTCCGCGCCCGGCCGGAGTCCGCCTCGTGCCGCACCGAGAGCGCGCGAAATTCGTCGTTCACGCCCCGGCGCGTGTCCACAAGCCGAAACACCTGGCTGTGCAGCAGGCCGGGAACAAGCCAGGTCTCTACTTCGGAAAGCCCAGCCGCATCCGTTGCCGGGGTATGGCTGATGAGATTGCCGCCGGTGGCCACGGTGTAGACCGTGGTCTGATCCGGGTCGTCGAAATCTCCCCAATGCGCCCGGCCCTTGGCGTCCATCCACAAGCACCAGGCCGAGGCGTCCAGGCCGAAGGCCCGCTGGCAGCTCAGCTCCAGCTTCTCGGCCAAGGCCCAGAGCGTTTCGTTCGCCACGCTGAAGCGCGGCAGCACCACGCCCGGCGAGTCCAAACGCCCGGCCTCGACGCCAGCCCGGCCCAAGGCCCAGCGCAAAATCGCCTCGGGCGACTCCTCCACAAAGGACTGGGTGAAGCGCGTGCCGAAGGGCTTCTCCGGCCCCACGATGCCGACCTCGGTCTGATCCTGGCTGCCGGGGCGCACCCATTCCACCGTGCCGGACCATGTTGCCGGCAATCCGTTTCGGTAGCCGAACACCAGCGTCACGGCGTCGCCCGCCTGAATGCTGCTGATCTCCTCGCCAGCCGGGTCGGGCAGGGTCAGCCCGGCGCGCGTCAGCGGGGCATGCCGCAGGCTGCGGAGCCAGAGCCGAGGCAGGCGCAGGTACTCCCGGCCCGCAATGGCCGCTCGTACGATGATGCCGTCGATATCAGCCATTGCCGCCGTCCAGGTCGATGCTGATGGTCTTGGGGTTGGCGGCCGGGGCCGCCGGACCGCCGGGGCCAGCCGAACCGTCGGCGGGCGTCTTGGCCTTCACAGCGCGCTCCTCGCTTTTGACCACCGGGGGCACGTGCTCCTTGAAGGTCAGGCTGGCCAGAATGGTGTCGTCGGAGTTGGTCTCGCGGGAAGAAAGCCCGGAGAACACCACGCGCGAAACGCCGCGCGCCCGCAAGTGCCGGTTGACCACGCCCAGCACCTTGGGCGCCGCGTGCGCGCCGCCGCCCTTGAACAGCCGGTCGAGCTTGTTCAGCTTGTCGTAGCAGCTCCCTTCATCGTCGGTGAGCAAGTCCAGGTCCAAAGAGACCGCCGCGTCCTCCCAGCCGATGGGCGTGCGCTTCTTGCCCGACAAGCCATCGGCCTTGGATTCGTCGAAACGCACCTCGCCGCCTACGCTCAGGCGCACGAGCAGGCCGGGCAGCTCCTCCCCGGCGAGCACCACGCGCCCGTCATCGAAGTTGAGAATGGCGCTAGACGTCATATTGCTCCACCAGGCGCGAGAGTCCCTCGGCCAGGCCCTGGGCGTCCTGCACGTCGGGAAGGTTGAGCGTCAGGCTCTGAATGACGATTCTGCCCTCGCCCCGGCCCTGGCCGCGCTGGCCAGCAGGCGCGGCGGCGGTGTCCTGCGGCGTGGCCATAAGCTCCACGCCGATGGCCATGTCTGGGGCAAGGGCCGCGCTTGCAGCGCCGAGGGCATTGGAGAGCGCGCCCGCAAAGGCGGGCTGGGCGGCGGCCACGCCCTTGCCCAGGGTGGAGAGGATGGCCTGGCCAGACGCGGTAAGCTGCGAGAACGGCCCGGCCTTGGCGTCCGAGAACGGCAGCAGTTGCCGCACCTGGCTGAACACCCCGGTCACGCCATCCACCAGGGCCTGCGCCCCGGAGGTGATGCCGTCCAGAAAGGTGCGAATCAGCTTGGCCCCGGATTCAAACAGGTTGATACCGGTGACGGCCTGAAACACCCTGGC
>Ga0351930_1070_pt1 | contig 19005 bp, 12 predicted proteins | sample BONcelT113001E10_FD_205823 | JGI IMG/M metagenome (GOLD analysis project Ga0351930, IMG submission 205823) | Enriched cells from coal bed in the Powder River Basin, Montana, United States - BONCAT cells T11 rep2 HSBNCT.T11.300.1.E10 ...
GATGCCGAAAATAATGGCGCCGAGGCCACTTCCAGGCCCTTCTCGCTGGTGTCAGTCGGCTTCATACATGCCTCATCAATTACCCATCAATTAAACAACCCCAAGAATATTAATTATTTTCATTGTGTTATACAAATTTTCCATAGGAGCGCCATCATCTATCAATTACCCATCAATTAAAATCAGGCCCAGAACGGAACATATTTCATAAGTTTCCGGGCGGCATCCTCATCAAACGGCTTAATCACCCCTTCCTCCACCGCCTCGCGGATGTATCGGGAAACGGCAGCCTTGTTCTTCTCCTCTACACCGAACCGCTTCCTGAGCGAGGCATTCGTCAGGTAGTCTCGCATCACCCGCTTCAGGCAAGCATGCAGGTAGCATGCTCGCACTCGGTCAGCTTTGTCCATCCCACTGAGTGGTTTGTGGGCAAAGAGTACAACTCTTGTAAACCCGTCCGGCACTTCGAAAAGTGGCGCTGGAAGCTGATAATATTCCACTTCAGAAACCACCTTATCGATACCACTACCGCGTTCTTCGCAAATGCGGAAACGCCGCATCAGGGAAGCCATCGCCTCATTACGGGATTTTGGCGGTGTGTCTACGAAACGCTCGGTGTCAACCAGCGGTTCTCCTGGGTTGGTAATTTCCATTCGGTCATCGAATATTTCCACCATCGCCCCCGCACCGATCACAAACAGATCCTGATGGATCAGCGCATTCGCCACAAGCTCGCGGACTGCCAGTTCCGGAAACATGGGCACCGTTCGGCGCAATGATTGTTCGATCACTTCGTTAGTGGGTATCAGTACCATGATAAACTGGATCAAGCCCTCAAAGCCATTGGCGTAACCATTGACAACAACCTGTTCCCTGAGAGTTTCAACCCGACCCCGTCCTTTATAATGGACCACTCGTATGGCCTTGCGCCTGAGTCCAGAAAAATCGTCCAGCTTTTTCGCGAACAGGATCGCGCCGAGATTGGTAATGTTCCAGCCCCCGGCATCGCAGCAACGAATCAAATCATCTTTGGCCAGAGCATCGAGAATCGACGCACGGCCATCGGGTAGCGGGAGTTCCAGCAGGTCAAAATAAGCGGGATAGTCGAGGAGCTTCAGGACGTTTTCGCTAGAAATATGTTCGGCGACTATGCCTCTCTCGAAGGGAACCTGATCGAATACCCTCCACAGCGCTCGTTCTTTCTCCGGATAGTCCTTCAACTTCTTCTTGTATGAGCCGACACGGATATATTCCTGGTGCTTGAAACGCACCGGATGCCGGAAGGCCGCACCTATCTCTAATAGGACTACCATCTTGGCATCGATTTCGAGCGCATAGAAACGAAAATTGATCTTGGGATCCAACAACCGCAGCAGCCAGCTCTCCAATTCCTCGTTGCCGACCTTCGTAGCCATTGGATTAAACGTGGTACCTATGATATCGTGGGTTTCATTACCCACCCCCCAAACCAGATATGCATTGACCTTGCCCAACAGTGTCGCTGAGTTGGCCAAGGCAGAAAGATATTCGCCAATTTCTTCCGGCTCGGCACGGTTATGCTTGAACTCTACCCATTCCGTTTCGACAGGCAATTTGCGCAACTCATGAACAAGCCCGATGAGGTACTCGGTTGGCCGGTCGATGATCATTCCTCGACCTTCGACCGGACCGGGAAAACCTTTCATCGCCAGTCTCCTACCTTCGGGAAAATCACTATCATCCATCTTCAGCCGCCTCATGTTCGGGTTATCAAAATGTTAACTCATATATACTATAATTTCCGAATCGTCCATCTTTTTTGAGCTAACATTCCTGTCTATCTGCAAGCCCGCCTCAGGAGGCTCAAGGTTATGAAAGACGAAGCCGTTGTGAGGGAGTTGCATAACCCCATCTCCGAAAAGAGATGCCAGGAAAAAAAAGTGGTGCATATTTTTTTGTAACCGATTGCGATTATTCGTCGACTTATGTAAACATATGAAAAACACCAGAGACCACCAACGGAAACGACGGAAAAACATGACTTCGAAAAAATCCGGAAATTCGATCATGATGCATTGGCACCAATTTGTCGCCGGGCCGCGAACCATCTTGCCTGTTGTGCTGGCTTTTTTGGCCCTGGCCGGGTGCGCGGCCGTGGGGCCTAATTATTCCCCACCCCGGCTGGAGGTCCCGGCCGAGCTGGCCGGAGAAATGCGGGACGCGGCATCTGATGCGGCCGTTGACGTGGATGATCTGGCCCGGTGGTGGGCGGTATTTGATGATCCGGTTCTGGCAAAAGTCATCGAAGAAGCCATGGCGGAAAATCTTGACATGAAAAAGGCACTGGCCCGGTTAAACGAAGCCCGTGCCCGCCGGGGACTGCGCCGGACTGACTATTATCCGGGTCTGGACGCCTCGGCCGGGGCGTCACGGAGCCGGAGCAGCGGCAGTGACGACAGCCGGGAGTTCTATTCCGTTGGATTTGACGCGGGCTGGGAGATTGACGTGTTCGGCGGGGTGCGGCGCGCCGTGGCGGCGGCCGACGCGGACCTTGAGGCCGTGGAAGCCAATCTTGGCGACGTTCGGGTGTCTCTGGCCGCGGAAACCGCCCTTAATTATGTGGAGGTCCGGACCCTTCAGGCCCGGCTGGAAACCGCCGCTGAAAATCTGGCGGCCCAGACCGAAACAGCCGACCTGGTGGGGTTTCGTCTTGAGGCGGGACTAACCAATGAACTGGCGTTTCATCAGGCCCGGTATCAACTGGAAAGCACCCGCTCCCAGATTCCTGCCCTGCGGGCCGCCCTGGAAGCCGCGAAAAACCGGCTGGCCATATTGACCGGCAAACCTCCGGGCGCAATGGATGCATTGCTGGCGCAACCTCAAGAGACGCCCGCGGCTCCGCATCTGGCGGTATCCGGCATTCCGGCGGACACCCTGCGTCGTCGGCCGGACATCCGGAGAGCCGAGCGGGAGCTGGCGGCCCAGACCGAACGCATCGGCGTTGCCGCCGCTGATCTTTATCCGCGTTTCACCCTTTCCGGGGCCATCGGGTTTGAATCCGTGGACGCCGGTGATCTGATCACTGCGGACAGCCGGTTCTGGCGCATCGGTCCGGGGGTTTCCTGGAAGGTGTTTGACGCCGGGGCGGTTCGACGAAATATCGACATCCAGTCCGCCCTTCAGGAGCAGTACCTTGCCGCCTATGAACAGACCGTATTAAGCGCCCTGGAAGAAGTTAAAAACGCCATGACCGCCTACACGGAAGATCAGATCCGGCAGGAAAGCCTCCGGCACGCGGCCGACGCGGCACGGCAGGCCGAAGCCCTGGCCCGGGAATATTATCTGGCCGGCATGGCGGATTTTGCGGATGTACTGGAAGCCCAGCGCGCCGTATTATCCTTTGAAAATCAACTGGCGGAAAACAAGGGGGCCGTGGCCGCGGACCTGATCCGGCTCTATAAGGCCCTTGGCGGCGGGTGGACCCCGGCCGGATTCCAATACCCGGAAACGAAATGAATTTCCAAAGTCACCGAAAGAGGAAAATTGGAAAATGAAGGATGCCCATCTCAATGAAGCCGATGACATGGAAAAAACCCTGGGACTGGACCCCGGGTCAAACGGGAAGCGTCGCGTAAAGCGGGTGCTGGTGCTGGTCCTGGTGGTTCTGGCGGCGGTATTTGCGGGGGTAAAATTTATGGGGGCCAGAAGCTCACCCACCCTGGAATATATCACCAAACCCGTGGAAAAAGGCGATCTCACCATCACGGTGACCGCCACCGGAAACCTGGAGCCCATCAACCGGGTGGATGTGGGCAGCGAATTGTCCGGCATCATCGAAAGTGTTCTGGTGGATTATAACGAGCGGGTCACCGCGGGCCAGGTGCTGGTTACGCTGGACACGTCCAAGCTCATGGCTCAGGTGGTCAAATCCAGGGCCGCTCTGGTTTCTGCACGGGCAAAAGTGATAGAAACCGAGGCCACCATCAAAGAGGCGAAAAACGCCTTAAACCGATTGATAACCGTGCGTGCGCGCAGCGGCGGAAAGGCGGTTTCCGAACAGGATATCGACGCGGCCGAAGCGGCCCTGGCCCGTGCAAATGCAGGCAAAGCCGTTGCCGAGGCCTCGGTTTCCCAGGCACTTGCCACCCTGGACGCGGATGAAACCGATCTTTCAAAGGCCAAGATCCGTTCCCCCATCAACGGCGTGGTTCTGGTGCGCTCCGTCGAACCCGGCCAGACCGTGGCCGCGTCTCTTCAGGCGCCGATTTTATTCACCCTTGCGGAAAATCTGACTCAGATGGAACTACGCGTGGATGTGGACGAGGCGGATGTGGGGCTGGTAAAGGAAGGCCAGGCCGCCACCTTTACGGTAGACGCCTATCCGGAGCGGAAATTCCCGGCGCAAATCCGGCAGGTGCGCTACGGGTCCCAGATCGTGGACGGCGTGGTCACCTATGAAACCCTGCTCCATGTGGATAATGCGGATCTTCTCCTTCGGCCCGGCATGACGGCCACCGCCGATATTGTGGTGCAAGAAATCACGGATGCCGTGCTGATACCGAATGTGGCCCTGCGGTTCGTGCCGCCACAGGAAGAAGAAACCGTGAAAAGCGAATCCGGCGGCACGGTGTTAAGCAAACTCTTTCCCCGGCCTGCCCGGCGTCCGGCCGTGCCCAGGAACGAAACCAAAGCCGGGCGCCAGGCCAGTGTGTGGATCATTGAAAACGGAGAGCCGACGCCCATTGAAATCACTACGGGCGTTACAGACGGCATCATGACCGAGGTCACGGCAGGCGATATATCTCCCGGCATGGAGCTGGTGGTGGATTCCCGGAGCGTAAAAAAATGATGCCGGCTTCAGACAACGAAAGCGCCAGCCTGATCCGGTTTTCGTCGGTAACCCGTGTTTACGGGTCCGGGGCCGCGGCGGTGCGGGCGTTGGACGGCGTTGATTTTCATGTGGATGCCGGAGAATTCGTGGCAATGATGGGCCCAAGCGGATCGGGCAAGTCCACCTGCATGAATATTCTGGGATGCCTGGATGTACCCACACGGGGAGCGTTTGCTTTCAACGGCGTGGATGTGGGAAAATTGAGCCCGGACCAACGGGCCCTGCTGCGGCGGCATTATCTGGGATTCGTATTTCAGGGATTCAACCTTTTAAACCGGACCACGGCATTAGAAAACGTGGAACTGCCCCTGATCTACCGGGGCGTATCCCGGCGGCAGCGGCGGCGGATGGCGATCGAAGCTCTTGCGGCCGTAGGGCTCAAGGACCGGGCAAGCCACAGCCCTGGCGAACTTTCCGGCGGCCAGCAGCAGCGGGTGGCCATTGCCCGGGCCATCGTCACCCAGCCCCGGGTGCTCCTGGCCGACGAACCCACCGGTAACCTGGATTCGGCCATGAGCCGGGAGATCATGGACCTGCTCACCGTCTTTAACCGGGACCGGGGCATTACCATCGTCATGGTGACTCATGAGGCGGACATGGCCCTGTACGCGGGCCGCCGGATTCACTTTATAGACGGCCGCATCGACTCTGCAGGCAGGAGAGACCAATGATCCGGGAAACCATAGCCCTGGCCCGACGGGAAATCCGGCGCAATGTGCTGCGCTCTTCCCTGACCATTTTAGGCATCGTCATCGGCGTGGCCGCCGTGATCACCCTGGTGACCCTGGGCGGCGGGGCAACGGCACAGGTAACCGACCAGATCGCCAGCCTCGGCTCCAACCTGATTCATGTGCGGCCCGGCCAGGGATTCCGGGGACCGGGCGGAACCCGAAGCGCGGCGGCGCAATTTACCGTCAAGGATGTGGAAGCCATTGACCGTGAAATTTCAGGCGTAGAGGCCGCGACCCCCATCGCGTCTCAGGGAACCCAGGCCATTTCCGGCAATCTGAACTGGTCCACCATGGTCACGGGCACGGACAATGCTTTTTTCACGGTCAGGGACTGGGATCTGGCGGCCGGCCGAACCTTTTCCGAATCCGAGCTTAAAAACGGAAAAGCCGTCTGCATTCTGGGAAATACCGTGAAAAAAAACCTGTTCGGAAACCAGAATCCCATCGGTGCATCCATCCGGCTCAAAAAATTATCCTGTCAGGTCATCGGCGTTCTGAAAACCAAGGGCCAGGCAGGATTCGGGGGGGATCAGGATGATATTGTTCTGATTCCTCTGCGGACATTCCAACGCCGCATCGCCGGCAACACCGATGTTTCATCCATTTACGTGTCGGCAATCAACAGCGGCGTGACCCAGAAAGTGCAGACGGACATCGAGCGGCTGATGCGGGAGCGCCGCCGCATTGGCGACGGGCAAGAGGATGATTTTCACGTTTTCGACATGAAGGAAATCATGACCACGCTTACCGGCACCACCCGGATTCTGACGGCCCTGCTGGCGGCGGTGGCGGCGGTGAGCCTGCTGGTGGGCGGCATCGGCATCATGAACATCATGCTGGTTTCCGTAACCGAGCGGACACGGGAAATCGGCATCCGTCTGGCCATCGGGGCCCGGGGCCGGGATGTTTTGCTTCAATTCCTCATCGAAGCCGTGGTGCTGTCGCTCTTCGGCGGGCTGGTGGGCATTGCCCTGGGCCTGGGCGCCGCCGTGGCGGGCTCCCGCCTCATGAACATCCCCTTTATCCTGAACCTGGAAATCATCGCCGTGGCGGTATTGTTTTCCGGCGCCGTGGGCGTGATTTTCGGATATTTCCCCGCCCGGCAGGCGGCCCGCCTGGATCCCATCGACGCATTGCGGCGAGAGTAAGGACAGGGCCGGGCCGTGAAAATTCAGATGTAAACCGGAATGAAAAACGCACTTGACAAGATAAATTTATCCTGTTAGCGAGTGGATCATTAATAAAAATTCTTGTGTGCGGTCGGTAAAATGAATTATACAGCCATTTTCAACATCCTGATACTTATTCTCATCCTCATCGTCGCTGTAGGCGGCGGTGGGGGCGGGTGTTGATAATGGCCTGATTTAAAACAGATAAAATCAAAAAAGACCGTTATCAGCACCAAAGCTGATAACGGTCTTTTTTTTCCATGGAGGGTCAGATCATGCATAGCGACAAGGCCAAAAAAGGAATAGAACGCGCGCCGCACCGGTCTTTGCTCAAGGCCATCGGGTACACGGACGAAGAAATCCGGCGTCCCCTGGTCGGCATCGCCAATTCGGTCAACAGCATCGTGCCCGGCCATGTGCACCTGGACAGGATCACCGAAGCGGTCAAGGCCGGGATTTATATGGCCGGCGGGACCCCCGTTGAATTCGGGGTCATCGGCGTTTGCGACGGCATTGCCATGAACCACGTGGGCATGAAGTATTCCCTGGGCAGCCGGGAGCTGATCGCCGATTCGGTGGAAGTCATGGCAACGGCCCATGCCTTTGACGCCATGGTGATGGTCCCCAACTGCGATAAAATCGTGCCCGGCATGCTCATGGCCGCGGCCCGGCTGGATCTGCCCGCGATTTTTATCAGCGGCGGCCCCATGCTGGCCGGCCGGCACCCCTTTGATCCGACCCGGAAAGTGGACCTGATATCGGTTTTTGAGGCCGTGGGCGCGGTACGAGCCGGAAAAATGGCCGAGGAAGAGCTGCTGGCCATCGAGGATGCGGCCTGCCCCACCTGCGGGTCCTGTTCCGGCATGTTCACGGCCAATTCCATGAACTGCCTCACCGAGGTCATCGGCCTGGGTCTTCCCGGCAACGGGACCATCCCGGCGGTCATGTCGGCCCGACTGCGGCTTGCCAAACTTGCCGGCATGAAAATCATGGAACTGCTGGAAAAAAAGATCACCCCCCGGTCCATCCTCACGCCGGCTGCGTTTGAAAACGCCCTGACCGTGGACATGGCCCTGGGATGTTCCACCAACACGGTGCTGCATCTGATGGCCCTGGCCCATGAGGCCGGAACCCCCATCGCCCTGGACCTGATCAACGAAATCAGCGGACGCACGCCCCATCTCTGCTCGTTGAGCCCCGGCGGCAGGCACCATATCGAGGACCTTCATAACGCCGGCGGACTGCCCGCCCTGATGAAGATCCTTCTGGATAAAGGATTGCTAAATGGTGACGCCATCACCGTCACCGCCGGCACTGTACGCGAGAATGTCGCGTCGGCACGGGTTTTGGATCCGGACGTGATCCGTCCCATAGACAACCCGTATCACCAAAAAGGCGGCCTTGCCGTATTGTTCGGCAATCTCGCGCCCAACGGATGCGTGGTCAAGCAGTCCGCGGTGGTGGAACAGATGATGCGCCACCAGGGCCCGGCCCGGGTTTTTGATTCCGAGGAGGACGCGAGCAAGGCCATCCTCGGGGGTAAAATCAATAAAGGCGACGTGGTGGTGATCCGCTATGAAGGCCCCATGGGCGGGCCGGGCATGCGGGAAATGCTGACCCCGACATCGTCGATTGCGGGCATGGGGCTTGACGCCCACGTGGCCCTGATCACGGACGGCCGTTTCTCCGGGGGAACCCGGGGAGCCGCCATCGGCCATGTGTCGCCCGAGGCCATGCAGCGCGGACCCATTGCCGCGGTCCGGGAAGGCGATATGATCGCCATCGACATTCCGGATAAAAAGATTACCCTGATGGTTGATGACGCCGAGATCAAAACGCGGCTGTCCACATGGGAAAAACCCGCGCCCCGCATCACACAGGGCTACATGGCCCGGTATGCCCGGATGGTTTCATCCGCGGACAAGGGCGCGGTCATGGAATAAAGACGGAATAAACAAAACATCAGACATCAAGCGTATCCCGCCGGCACAATCTCTTGTCGGTTGGATGCCATTTAAATTAAGGAAATATAAATATGAGCAAAATGACGGGCGCGCAGATTCTGCTGCGCATGTTGAAGGAAGAAGGAGTGGATACCATTTTCGGGTATCCCGGAGGCGCGGTGCTCGATATCTACGACGAGCTCTACCGCTCCGATATACGGCACATCCTGGCGCGCCACGAACAGGGCGCCATCCACGCGGCCGACGGTTACGCACGGGCCACCGGCAAGGTGGGCGTCTGCATGGTGACATCGGGTCCGGGGGCCACCAACACGGTTACGGGAATCGCCAACGCATATATGGATTCCATTCCCGTGGTGATTTTCACGGGCCAGGTCCCCACCAAGCTCATCGGCAATGATGCGTTCCAGGAAGTCGATATCGTGGGCATCACCCGGCCCTGCACCAAGCATAATTATCTGGTCAAAGATATTAAAAAGCTGGCCCAGATCATCCGTGAGGCCTTTCATATCGCCCGGTCCGGACGACCCGGCCCGGTGCTGATCGATATGCCCAAGGATATTTCCGGCGCCACCACAACGTTCAAGATGCCGGACGAGCCGGAGCTGCGGTCCTACAATCCGACCTATGTGCCCAACCGACGTCAGCTCTCCAAGATCGTGGACCTGATCAAGGCGGCCAGAAAACCGGTCATTTTTTCCGGCGGAGGCGTCAATCTGTCCAAGGCCCATCGTGAACTGACGACGCTGGCGCAAAAAACAAAAATCCCGGTGACCAGCACCCTCATGGGGTTGGGCGGATTTCCCGGGACCGATCCGCTGTGGCTGGGGATGATCGGCATGCACGGCACCTACCGTGCCAACTTGTCCGTGTCCGATTGCGACCTGCTCATTGCCGTGGGTGTGAGATTCGACGACCGGGTGACCGGAAAGACCGATGAATTCGCGACCAACGCTAAAATCGTGCAGATCGACATCGACCCGACCTCCATTCAGAAAAATATCCAGGTGACGGTCCCGGTGGTGGGCGACTGCAAGATATCTCTGGAAATATTAAACCAGATGATCAAAAACGAAGACCTGGGCGATCTTGCCGAGATACGCAAACCCTGGCTGGACCAGATCGATGCCTGGCGGAAAACCAGTCCGCTCGCCTATAAGCAGGGGGAAAAGATCAAGCCCCAGTACGTAATCGAAAAGCTCTTTGAACTGACCCGGGGAGAAGCCATCATCACCACCGAAGTAGGCCAGAACCAGATGTGGGCGGCCCAATATTATCATTATCCCGAACCCGGAAGGTTCATCTCTTCAGGTGGACTCGGGACCATGGGCTTCGGATTCCCCGCGGCCATCGGCGCACAGGTGGGCATGCCGGATAAAATCGTGGTGGATGTCGCCGGCGACGGCAGCATCCAGATGAACATTCAGGAAATGGCCTCGGCCGTGCAGTACAAACTGCCGATCAAGATCGTGATTTTAAATAACGGGTGCCTCGGTATGGTGCGGCAGTGGCAGGAACTCTTTTACGACCGGCGGTATTCCTCCACGCAGTTCTTGCACCTGCCGGATTTCGTTAAACTGGCCGAGGCTTATGGCGCGGTGGGATTGCGTGCAACCAAACCCGAAGAGGTTGAAGCGGTCCTAAAACAGGGACTGGAGACTCCCAATACCGTGATCATGGAATTTGTGGTCGAGCCCGAGGAATGTGTTTATCCCATGGTTCCGGCAGGCGCGCCCATCACCAACATGCTGTTGGTGTAACTCAGACGAGAATTTCAAGAGGAATAAAGAGGATATCAAAATGAAGGAACAAAAACACATACTCTCCATTCTCGTGGATAATCAACCGGGGGTCCTGTCCCGGATCGTGGGTCTGTTTTCCGGCCGGGGCTACAATATCGACAGCCTTTGCGTGGCCGAGACCACCGAACCCCATGTATCCCGCGTGACCATGGTGACCGAAGGCGACGCCCTGATTCTGGAGCAGATCAAGAAACAGCTCAACAAGCTCATCAATATCATCAAAGTGTCGGATTTGACCGATCAGGATACCGTGGTACGGGAAATGGTGCTGGTGAAAGTCACGGCCAAAGCCGAACACCGGGCCGAAATTCTGCGCGTCACCGATATTTTCCGGGGAAGCGTGGTGGATGTGGGCCAGGAGCATTACACCATCATGGCCACCGGCAATGCCGAGAAGATGTCGGCCCTTTTAAACCTTTTAAAACCTTATGGGATCCGCGAGATCGCCAGGACCGGCAGCATCGCCCTGGCCCGGGACCTGAAGGTGAAATAGCAGGACAACCGCTTAGATTTTTTAATTTATTTTAACAGGGTTAAAACGTTAAACCCTAAACCAATGATACCAGGAGGAACAGACCATGGCGAAAATCGATTTTGGCGGCACCGTGGAAGATGTGATCACCGCGGATGAATTTTCAATAGACAAAGCCCGTGAAATCCTGAAAAAGGAAACCATCACCATCCTCGGATACGGTGTGCAGGGACCGGCCCAGGCGTTAAACCTCAGAGACAACGGCATAAACGTGATCATCGGCCAACTCGAAGGCGACGAATACTGGGAAAAGGCGATAGCCGACGGGTTTATTCCCGGAAAGACCCTGTTTCCTCTTGCCGAAGCCGCGAAAAAGGGGACCATCATCATGGTGCTGCTCTCGGATGCCGGACAGACCGCCACGTGGCCCATTGTCAAGGAATGCCTCAACCCGGGGGATGCCCTCTATTTTTCCCACGGTTTTTCCATTGTTTACAAGGAACAGACCGGCATCATTCCGCCCAAAGACGTGGACGTGATCCTGGTGGCGCCCAAAGGATCGGGCCGCAGCGTGCGGGCCAATTTCCTGGCCGGAGCCGGCATCAACTCCAGCTACGCCATTGAGCAGGATTTTACCGGCCGGGCAAAAGAACGGGCCCTGGCCATCGGCATTGCCATCGGGTCGGGCTATCTCTTCCCCACCACGTTCCAGCGGGAAGTTTACAGCGACCTGACGGGCGAACGAGGCGTGCTCATGGGATGTCTGGCCGGCGTCATGGAAGCCCAGTACAATACCCTGCGGCAGCACGGCCACAGCCCCAGCGAAGCCTTCAACGAAACCGTGGAAGAGCTGACCCAGAGCCTGATCCGCCTGGTGGATGAAAACGGCATGGACTGGATGTTTTCCAACTGCTCCACCACGGCCCAGCGCGGCGCACTGGACTGGGCGCCCCGGTTCCGTGACGCGGTCAAACCGGTGTTTGCCGAACTTTATGAAAGCGTGGCCACCGGAAAAGAAACCAAACGGGTTTTAGAAGCCAACAGCGCGGCCGATTACAAGGTCAAACTCCAGGCCGAGCTGGACGCCATCAAGAATTCCGAAATGTGGCGCGCCGGCGCCGCTGTCCGGTCACTTCGGCCGGATCGCCGCGGTAAATAATTTCGTACAGGACCAGAGGGGACAGATGTTGAATCTGTCCCCTTTAAAAAAGGCAGTTTCAAGCGATTGCGACGCGTTTTTAAAATTTAGCAAAGCACTGCGCATCTCACGAAAATGACCACCAAACGATCAAATTTGAGATTTTTACGATTCCATCAATAAATTTCCGTCAAGCGGAGATCGGGAAACACATGGAAGCGATTCAGCTATACGACACGACTTTGCGGGACGGGACCCAAGGCGAGAAGATCAGTTTCTCGGCCCAGGACAAACTGCGCATCGCCCGTCAGCTCGATGAGCTTGGGGTCCATTATATCGAGGGCGGCTGGCCCGGAGCCAACAGCAAAGACGACGAATTCTTTGCCGCGGCCCGGTCCGAGCATTTCGAAAACGCAAAAATCGTTGCCTTCGGCGCCACCCATAAAGCCGATATTGCCGTTGAAGACGACCGGCTGTTAAACGCCATCATTACCAGCGGCGTTTCCGCGGCCACCATCTTCGGAAAAACATGGGATCTCCAGGTGGAAAAAATCCTACGCATCGGCCTGGATCGGAACCTGGAGTTGATCAAGGAGTCCGTGGCTTATCTCAAGGCCCATCCCATGGAGGTCCATTATGATGCCGAGCATTTTTTCGACGGGTACAGGGACAACCCCGGCTATGCCATGAAAACGCTGGCCGCGGCATTGGAAAGCGGCGCCGACAGCATAATGCTCTGCGACACCAACGGCGGCACCCTGCCCCATGAAATCGAAGAAATGACGGCCGCCGTCCGGAACCATTTCAGCGGCCTTACCACTGTGGACGGCAAGCCCGTCCGCCTGGGGATTCATACCCACAACGACACGGGCATGGCCATCGCCAATACCATTGCCGCGGTGCGGGCCGGGGCGACCATTGTCCAGGGCACCATCAACGGATACGGGGAACGGTGCGGCAACGCGGACCTGACGGCCATCATCCCCGTCCTGAAAGTAAAAATGGGGTATCCCTGCATTACGGATGAAAACCTGAAAAAACTGCGACGGGTATCGCTTTTTGTGAGTGAAACCGCCAACATGACGCCGTTTAATCCCCGGCCATTCGTGGGAAAAAGCGCTTTTGCCCACAAGGGCGGAATGCATGTCAACGCCATCATGAAGGAACCCCGGGCTTACGAGCACATGGACCCCGAGCTGGTGGGCAACCGCCGCCGGGTCCTGGTATCGGATATGTCGGGCAAGAGCAATATCGAATACAAGGCAAAGGAGCTGGGCATCCCCCTGGAAGGCAACGGCATCGACAGCCGTGAAATTATTTCCGAGATCAAGCGCCTCGAACAGGAAGGATTCCAGTACGAGGCGGCCGACGGGTCATTGCAGATCCTGATGGAAAAACTGTCCAAACAGTTTAATCCGCAGTTTGAACTGGCATCCTTTCGGGTCACGGTGGAAAAAAACAGGGACCGGCCCTGCCACTCCCACGCCATGATTAAAATCGCCGTGGGGGACCAGTTGGAAGAGATCACCGCCGCCGAAGGCAACGGCCCGGTCAGCGCCCTGGACAACGCCCTGCGAAAGGCCCTTAACCGCGTATTTGCCAACGAGATCGACCCGGTGCGGCTGGTGGACTTCAAGGTTCGTGTCTTAGACGGCCGTGACGGGACCGGGGCCCGGGTTCGGGTGCTTATCGAATCGAGGGATCAGGACAGCATCTGGACCACCATCGGCGTGTCCGAAGATATCATCGAGGCGAGCTGGCAGGCGTTGGCGGACAGTTTTCAATATCGACTGGCCAAAAAACTAAAGCAGCAGAAAAAAGCGTCGTAACGGCGGTTCAGAGATGAAAACACAACTGCATTTCAACGAATCGATTATCTGGGAAAAAACCATGAAAGAAAAAGTCTTTATTTTCGATACCACCCTGCGGGACGGTGAACAATCTCCCGGGGCCAGCATGAACCCGGCGGAAAAAGTCCGGCTGGCCACACAACTTGAAAAACTCGGTGTCGATATCATCGAGGCGGGTTTTCCGGCGGCTTCAGAAGGAGATTTTGAAGCCGTCACCCAGGTGGCCAAAAAGATCACCAACGCCGAAGTGGCGGCCCTGGCCCGGGCAACGGTCAATGATATCGACCGGGCCTGGAAGGCGGTCTGTCACGCGGCTCACCCGCGCATCCACACGTTTCTGGCCACCTCGGATATCCACATGAAATACAAGCTCAACATGAGCCGGGAAGAGGTGCTGGAATCGGCGGTCAACGCCGTCAAATACGCCAAGCGATACACCGACAACATCGAGTTTTCCGCCGAGGACGGCTCGCGCTCAGATCCCGATTTTCTCTGCAACGTATTTAAAGCCGTCATTGACGCGGGCGCCAAGACCGTGAACCTGCCCGATACGGTCGGTTATGCCATTCCCGGCGAGTTCGGCGAGCTGGTAAAATATGTCATGACGCATACCCCCAATATCGGCAAGGCGGTATTAAGCGTCCACTGTCATAACGACCTGGGCCTGGCCACGGCCAACACCCTGGCCGCCATCAAGGCCGGGGCGCGGCAGGCCGAAGTCACCATCAACGGCATCGGCGAACGGGCCGGCAACACCTCCCTGGAGGAGGTGGTCATGACCCTTAACACCCGGCCGACGTTCGCGCCGGTCACCACCGGTATCCAGACCCATCAGATCTATTCGGTCAGCCGGCTGGTGAGCCTGATCACCGGCATCCTGGTACAGCCCAATAAGGCCATCGTCGGGGCCAACGCATTTGCCCATGAAGCGGGCATTCACCAGGACGGGGTCCTCAAAAACCCAATGACATACGAAATCATGCGGCCCGAAACCATCGGTCTGACCGCCACCCGCATGGTCATGGGCAAACACTCGGGAAAGCACGCGCTCCTCAAGCACCTGACCACCATGGGATATGACCTGTCCGATGAAGAACTGCGGACCGTGTTTAAAAAATTCAAAGCACTGGCGGACAAGAAAAAGAATGTGACCGACGAGGACTTGGAAGCACTGGTCACCCAGGAAGTGCTGCGGACCGCCGATATCTATGGCCTGGTCTACCTTCAGGTGACCAGCGGCACCACCGTCTTGCCCATGGCAACGGTCAAGCTGCGCATCAACGGCGTTGAACATGTGGGCACCGGCGGCGGCAACGGCCCCATTGACGCTGCATACAACGCCATCGCCAAACTCACGGGCACCAAGTCCAAACTGATGCGCTTTACCATCAGCGCGCTCACGGGCGGCACCGACGCCCAGGGCGAGGTGACGGTCCGCCTCAAGGAAGATATCATGGTGGCCCTGGGTAAAGGCGCGGACCCGGATATCATCACGGCTTCGGCCCTGGCCTACATCAACGGTCTCAACCGCCTGGAATACCTACGGCAGAATCCGGCCACGACAACGGATGTGCTGTAACGACGAAGGCGGGAAAAATCAATACCGAAGAGACGATAAAACAGGAAGGTTTTTTTGCCGCAGTCTGCAGAGGGGCGCCTTACCGGCAGACATCCTCCCGGCATCCGCCGATGTCCGTGTTGAGCCGGTTCAACTCCGCCAGGTATTGCGCCGACCGGTTCAGGTAGAATGCCAGTGGCTTTGAAAAATTCCTGCCCAGCATCCCGTCGATAAACATCAGGCTGATATGGCGTTCCAGCTTGAGGACTTCATGGGCTTTGACCAGTATCCGCCGCTCGTCAGGGGTCATGCCGCAAAGAATTTTTTTCAGGGCCGTCCAAGCCCTGGGTTGATACATCCAGAAATAGAGCAGATCCAGCATGGCGATGATGAGCATGTTGATGGTCTGCCGCGCTTCCTCGGATGCGGAGTCCAGCAACTGATCCGATTTTCCCAACAATTCCATCACATCATTTTCCGGAAAGAGCATTTCCAGGCGGGCGTAAATTCCTATAAAAACCTTTATCTTATTCTGATAGTCGCTGATGCGGTGGCGGATATTGCGTGCCCGGTCCACGGTCCCTTCGATAAAGCCGGCAACGGAATCCGACGCGGCCTTGGAAATGACCGCGGCCCACTGCTGCAGGATGACGGCCGCATCAGCAGCGCCCGCCAGAATGAGGATACCGCCGACCGCCTCATTGAAGGCGAAGGCCACAGGGATGGAAAAAATACTGCGGAAAAAATTCGCGAACGCGGCCTCGGGCGGCAGCCCCCGGTAAAGGTTGTGACTGGTCAGGTAAATGCCGTTGACCAGTGCCATGACCGCATACAGAATAATCGGATGCGTGGACACCGTGACCCCCAGCCCCTGATTGAGAAAAAGCGTCTTAACGAAATAATCGAGCAACGGCACGGAAAAGCCGGTATACATCAATGAATCCGAGAGCCTATCCCAACTGATATAATCATTCCAGCGAATCAGCGAGGACCGTCGGACGCCGCCACCGCCCAGCACGGACTGAAGAACATTTCGCAGTCCGGTGATGCCGAACCATATGAAGGCCCCGAAAAAGGTAAGGACCCACCAGTCATAGGCCAGAAAAAACGTGAGAAATGCGGGAATGAAACCAAGGACGATTTTAAGGCTGTTTTTCAACCGGGTATGCAAATAACGCCAAGAATGAGGCTCCTGTCCGCTTGCCGCGTCGGTTTGCGCTAATGACAGCCGATTAGGGCTTACCGGCTGAAGTCCGCCCAGAGTAACGACGTTGCCGCGGTCCACCATGCGCGTGGAATTCTCATGGGCATGCCACTCTCTGCGGCTCTGCATGCCCGCATACCGCAAGCCGGGAACCCTCCGGACCCATTGCAGCAGGCGTGGAAACAGCTTTTCCATATCACCGCCCTGAAAGTAACTGATGCGTAACTCGGTATCCACGTGAAACGGAATAATCAGCCGGGGGTTTTCCCTTTCATCGCGCAAGGCCTTCTGGGCGCGTCGCGGAAGGGAGTCAATCACCACCAGTCCCATGCCGTGCTGCCGTGGCGACTGGCCGGTTGAATCGCTCCCCACCCTCGGCTTCAAAGGCTTTACCGTATAAAGATTCTTGAACGTTTCCAGATCGGAGAGCATTTTTCTGAATTTTGCCACACGCTCACGATCTATCGGGTTGGGGCTTAGCTTGAGCCTGTCGATCATTTCGAGGGTCATCTTTTTCAGATGAATGACGTTGCCGCTGTTGATGGCCGCCTGAAGCCCGGCGATCCGCGGGACCTGATCCACCTTTCCGCCGGCGTAATCCTTGAGGTTGAATATTTCCAGCCGGGTAATGCGTCCACCGCAGTCATAGAGCAGCTCCAGAACATCTTCGGCCCTCATGTTGCTCAGGTTAAGCGTAATGCGGTACCCGGAATGCAACACGGAAAGACGGTCCACGAGTTCACATGGAGAAAGTCTTATCATGGCGGGCATTTTTTCAAGATCGTACGGCCGACTTATATCGGGCACCTCGGGGTTGTCACCGGGTTCGAGGAACAAATCATGGATGATATCCGTGTCCAACTCATCCATGCGGTTTACAATAATGCGCATGCGCCTTTGCTCCGCCTCATCAGCAGTCGGATAAAGTTTCCGCAGATCCAGAATCCGCTCCCGCATCAGGGGAAGAAGGCGCATATGGATGAACTTGGCAAGGTGGAGCAGCGAAGCCTGACCCAGTCCGACGAACACTGAGAAATCCGCGGGATCCAGGGGCGCCAGGTCAAGACCCAGGTCCCGGTTAAGGGCCGGGCGATGATGCCGGTTGAAATTCTCCAGCATGGCCATGACATTCCGACGCCCATATTCCGATACCTGACGGCCTTCGTCCATGAGGGTTCGTACGGATGGCTTGTGAAGAAATTTGATGAAATCGTCGGGATCGGAAAAACCCCGGGGCACCCAGATGAGTTGAGCAAAACGATCATAAAACCGGGCGGAAAATTCAATGCCGACCCGCACCGTGATCCCCATGATGGAGGCTGCTTCAAGAAGTTCGGCGGCGGTTTCCGGGCGGATGAAGTTGTAATAGATCACACGGAGCCGGCGAATACCCTTGATCCACGCATCCATGATCAGGTGGGTGGCGGATTTGCGGCCCTTGGTATTGGCATCATGGACATGATCGTCAAAGGCAAGCTGGTTCCACTCCTCGGGCATTTCCAGAAGATGATATTTCCGCAGATAAGACCGAACAATGCGGGGCTTTCCCATGGCAACCAGCCGAAAATCATGAGCCAGAATCAATTGACGCCGACCATTGCCGTGGGCGCGGACAAGATCCTTCATGATTTCAATCAGGACCCGCCCCGTGTTCATCTGAAGATCCTGGTTGGTGCTGGATATCACCTCGTCCCGCAAGGCCCGCAGGGCTGATAGCCGATGGGATATCTGGCCGCCCTCCAGGGATTGCAGGAGATGGATGACCGCATAAGCGATGCGCAACCCCTTGGATTCGGCCATTTCCTTGATGCCGCGCGGATGAAACTGATGCAAAAACCGTCGCTGGGTCTGCAACTGGGATTTATCCGCAGCAAGCATATCATTGACCATCTGGACCAGGTAATGATCCCTCCGGTCAAAAAAAATAAAAGATTTTCGCGGCAATGACAGCTCTTTCAAGACATACTCCGCTGCATTTCGATAGGACCCTGTCTTAGCTAAATCTTCGACATGGTAATTCGAGGTTTATTATCCATTGGGTTTCCTTGTTGTAAAATCATTCAAAACATCAATAAGGCGATTTTTTCCCTCTGTGACGCGGCTCTTTGCAGAAGTTACCGGGATCATATTGGTTATCGATGCTTTTGACAAGCACAAATATCAGCACAAATATTAGTGTTGGCGGCCGGTTATAATCCCGTCATGATCCGATTATTGACAAGCTGGTAAAAGTGGACTAAAGGCTTA
>Ga0351930_1071_pt1 | contig 18989 bp, 14 predicted proteins | sample BONcelT113001E10_FD_205823 | JGI IMG/M metagenome (GOLD analysis project Ga0351930, IMG submission 205823) | Enriched cells from coal bed in the Powder River Basin, Montana, United States - BONCAT cells T11 rep2 HSBNCT.T11.300.1.E10 ...
GAAATCTCCTCCGGGAAAAAACCGGCTCGGATTCCTTCTTCTCCTTTTCCTTGTCCATTCCATACCCTCCTTTTTAGCAGCGGATCATTCGAACAGCGTCTTTTGCAACGGAAGACTCGCGGGACGCGGCTTCACCAGCGGATTGAGAAGCTTCCTCCGCCAGTTCCCAAAACAGCAATTCAAGGATTTTCCTGGTGTAGTCACAACTGATCCGGGTGCAGTAGTCTTTCACACCCGGCGTAACCGTCGGATTATCCAATACGGTCAGCCTTCCCACCGGGCATCCTCCGCCGCAGATATAGCGCCATGAGCAGCTCTTGCATTCTTCGATATTGTCCACGTGCAAAAGGTCCATCATCCGGTCCAGGAGACCGGTGTCCGGATAGTCGTCGCGCAGGACATTGCCCATGAAGAATTTCTTTATCCCCACCAGGTATATGCACGGATAGGCGTCCCCGTTGACATCCACCACCGGGGTATTGCCGTACGGAGCGCCGCAGCCCATGACGGTCTTCGCGCCGGGCACTATTTTTGTTGAATAGATACTGAAAGGAAACAGGTTTTCACTGCTGTAGATTTTGCTCCGGTAAACCTCCACCAGACCGTCGATCAGCACCCGTGGGTCGGGAAGCAGGTTGTCGTTGAGGATGTCTTCATCGGAATTCACGGGATTTACAGGAACAAACGCGCTGCCTCTTCCACCGATGCTCCTGTGATGAGCGGCGACTTCGGTCATCCGGTGCTGATTTATCGAAGTGACAGTGGCGCGCAAAGAGACATCCAGCCCCGCATCGATGAGCTTCCGGACATTGCCGGACACATCGGAGTATGAACCGGCTCCGCCCTTGTAGGGGCGGCACCTGTTGTGAATGTCTTCCGGGCCGTCGATATCGCAAAGAAAGCTGATATTGTATTTCTTGGCCCATTCGATCAGGTCTTTGGGCAGGAAGGAGAGATTGCTGGTTATGTGGTACGTGACTTCCTTATCGCTGTAACGCGGTTTTAACTCGCTTTCGCAGTGCTCTATCACCCTTTTGGCCAGGTCCCAGTTCAGCAGCGGCTCTCCCCCGAAAAAAGCCACTTCCAGGCGTCCGCCGGCAGCCAGGCTTGCGAGGCTTTTTTCCACACCGCGGAAGGCCACCTCCTCGCTCATTTTCAGGTTCTCGCCGGTCTTATAGGTCTTGGTCCCGTTGAGGCAGTAAATACAGCCGAAATTGCAGGACTGGGAAAGGAGCAGGTAGATGGACATTCCGGATTGATTGGTCCTGGGACCTTTGAACGAGGCGAGTTCCGAACCGTCGTGGCCGTCTTTATCGGCCTCCGGAACAAGGATGCGATGGGTAATCAGTAAATCCAAAAGCCCGGAACCGCCCGAAAGGGCCGCAAGCATTTCTTCCCTGGTATTCAGCCCCGCCAGGGCGTCGAGAAATCGCCTGACGTAATCCCTGCCCTTACGGAAGTAGAGGGGCTGGAGATAGAACGAGTTCGCGAGCAGGAGTTCTTCCGCTCCCCGTTCGAGCGTGACCAGATTTTTGGTAATCCGCAGCCTGCCATTGTCTCCCATCATTTTTCCCTTCGCGGTCCCTTTCCCGGGGGATATCCTTCCGGACTTCCACCAGTTGCCGGGAAAAACAGGTCGGCTATCGGACCGATGTCGGCTGTAACATGATTGGAGATTGCCGGCAGTTCACACCCGTCTTCCGACAGCCGCATTATACGACAGATGTAACTGCCACACACAATCAAATCGGAATAGATTGAAAAACTATTCAACTTTCAGGCGAAAATCCTCCCGTAAGAGTAATGAGCAATGGGCGAGGCAGCTTCGCCGATGCGGGAGCCGTACGGAAAAAGTACGCAATTCTTACCCATAACGGGTTCCCATGATGATCCAACGATGATCCCGTGCTTTCGCATGTTGGAGTAATATGCGATATGGTATACCACTTCATCCGTGAACACAGGCGCATACCCGTGAACAGGCGCATACCGCGCGCAACATTTTCAAGGAGGCGGCAATGAAAGAGCCGGATCGGGTTGTGGGGAGTTTAAAGCCGCGCATCCGGGTCTATCCCGTCATAGGCTTCCTGATCTTCACCAATACGCTGATCGTATACTTTGTCAGGGTCAATATCGCGATCGTCGCTCCGGAGATGATGATGACCTTTGGCTGGGACATCGGCATCGTGGGGATCGCCATGTCAATGTTCGGGCTTGGCTACATGATAACCCAGGTCCCGGGGGGACTGCTGGCCGACAGGTATGGAGGGAGAAAAATCCTGGCCTGGGGAAGCGTGCTGTGGTCGACGCTCACCGTGCTGACCCCCTCCGCGTCTACTCCCGGCCTGATGTATGCGGTGAGAGGACTGCTCGGCCTGGCCGAAGGCGTGAGTTTTCCCGCGGAAACGAGCATGCTTGCGCGATGGCTTCCTCGAAAGTCACGGGCCAGGTTCCAGGGGTTGAATCTTTCGGCGATCGCGGCCGGGCCGCTGATTGCCACGCCTCTTTCAGTATGGATCATGAGCACGTTTGGGTGGGAGGCCGTGTTCTATTCCTACGCCGCCCTCGGGTTTCTGTGGACGGCGGTATGGATCGCCTACAGCACGGAGACCCCGTCCCTGCATCGGGGAGTGAGCGCTGAAGAACTCGCGGCCATAGAAGGCGACGCCGAATCCGACCGTTTGGAAGCCGTCGACGCGCCTCTTCGCTCGAAGGCGGTCTGGGGACTGGCTTTATCCTACTTTTGCTTTACCTACACGTTCTGGCTTTTCCTCAATTGGCTGCCCACCTACCTTGTGCAGGCTCGAGGCTTCACCCTTTTCAAGATGGGCTTTTTTGCTTCCCTTCCCTGGCTCGCGGCTTTTCTCAGTATGAACCTGGCCGGCTGGCTCTCGGATGCGCTGGTGCGAAGGGGTTGTTCGACAGGCAAAAGCCGGCGCATACTGGTCCAGATCGGACTGCCCGGAATGGCCCTCTTTATCGGGTTGGCAGCCCTGGCGGAAAACGACTACGTGGCCATCTCCCTTATAACTCTCACCATGCTGCTGGCGGGCCTGAATTTCCCGTCCTTTTGGAGCCTGCCAATCGATATGCACCCTAAAAAGGCCGGCCTGATAGCCGGCATAATGAATACCGGCGGCGCCATGGCCGGTGTCGTGGCGCCGGTGGTGACGGGCTATGTCGCCATGCTTTGGGGATGGTCCGCGGCCTTGTATCTAGCCTCGGCAATGGCAATCGTTTCCGTGGTGGTGATCGGTCTCACGACCCCCAGGTCATAGCGCGACAGGGGCAGTACTCCGGCGTGGGAAACACAATGAAGGCGCGCGTGATTTTACGAAAAAAAAGGCCGCGAGGAGTATCCTCACGGCCTTTTTTACGAGTAGAGATCGCGGATTCGGTTGAGCGGGTAAAAGAGTTTCAGCAGAGAGTGTGAGTTCCGGTTCAGTGTCAGTTTCGCGCTAACTTGGCCAAATGAGCTTCCGCATCAGATTGAGTTCGAGGTCGAGATGAATTCGAGCAAAGAGCATGAGCAAGAGAATGAGCGCTATTTTCAGTTCAGCTTGTTACCAGGATCAACGGCACGGCATTTTCAACTTCAACGCGATTTAGAGCTTCAACTTGAGTTTCCGATCAGAGCAATCTCTGTATCCACTTTCAGTCTCGTGCCCGTTGTATAGAGCAATGAACGTGCCAGGAAGTCAAAGTTACTCGAAATGCTTGTGGGGCATGGGTATGAGCTGGAAGGCCCGGTTTCTTTGGAGAACCTGTATTGGACAATATTGAGCACCCGTGAAGCGCTAACCCACGATAGTGCAGGGGCGGTCGGGGCTAAGAACCTTGCTGGGCAAGGCTCCATAACTGAAATGGAGTATATTCTGCACTCCCCTGGAATATTGGAGAATTATGTCCAGATCCCTCCTGAGCTTGGTTGGTCTATTTCTTAAGTTGCGAAAAGAATTGGATCATGACGGTTCATAGCTCGGAGTCATAAAGATCTCGCAACCAAAGAATCTTGCTTACCGTGGATCAGCGGGCGTATAATCCGCGGCATGCGCCGTGGATTTCCCATACATCTCCGACTCCGGCCGCGCTCGGAAAAGTAACCTGGGATTTCAGTCCTGGCAGGATTTCAAATAAATCAAGGATACTATTCAAAAAGGAGAACGTATGCAACGCATCACCCGCCCCTCTTTTTTCATTGCAGCGCTTGTTTCAGTCATGATTTTCGCGGTCGCAATCCCCTGCTCCGCTAATCCAAAAGAAAAGTACCTCGATATGACTCACCCCTTTACGGAAGATTCGATCTATTGGCCCACCGATAAACCGTTTACCCCCACGGTGGTGTTCAAGGGGATCACGAAGGGCGGCTGGTGGTATGCTTCGAATCAATACGCGGCATCGGAGCATGGCGGCACTCACGTCGATGCGCCGATTCATTTTGCCGAACATGGACGCACTATCGGCCAGATTCCTCTTCAGGAATGGATTGGCCCCGCGGCTAAAATCGACATCACCGCCAAGTCTTCCTCGAATCGCGACTATCAACTGAGCGTGGAAGATATTCTTGCCTGGGAAAAAAAGCACGGCCGCATCCCCGAGGGGGCATGGGTGATAATGTACAGCGGAATCGGACGATTCTACCCGAATAAGAAAGAGGTGCTCGGTACCGAGAAAACCGGCAAGGAAGCCGTTGCGGAGCTGCACTTTCCGGGATTTTCGCCGGAAGCGGTCGCCCTTCTTCTCGCGGAGCGGACGATCACCGGCATTGCAGTCGATACTCCCAGTATCGATCCGGGATCTTCGAAGGACTTCAAGGTGCATCAAAAGCTCTGCGGAGCGCAAAAGCTCGCTCTCGAAAACATCGCGAACCTGGACAAGCTTCCGGAGTCCGGGGCCATGCTTTACGTGATGCCCATGCTCATACAAAACGGCACCGGAGCACCCGCGCGCGTATTCGCGAGGCTGCCTTAGCAGGATGATGGTCTCACAACAGCTTATCCAGTGTGATGGGCAGGTCCCGGATGCGCTTGCCGGTGGCGTGGAAGATCGCATTGGCGATGGCCGCCGCCGGGCCTACGATGCCTATTTCCCCCAGTCCCTTGACGCCGAGCGGGTTGACGATATCGTCGTGTTCCTCGACAAAAATCACATCGATTTCACCCACGTCGGCATTGACCGGGACGTGGTATTCGGCCAGGTTGTGATTCATGAACCGCCCGAAGGCGTGGTCGAGCACACTCTCCTCTTCGAGCGCCATTCCGATACCCATAACCACCCCGCCGATGATCTGGTTGCGCGCGGTTTTCGGGTTCAGGATGCGGCCGCCGGCGATCGCGCTGACAACCCGCGATACGCGAATCGTGCCTAAGTCTTCGTCGACTTTGACCTCCGCGAACACCGCGGAATGCGTGGCGCGCGCATATTGCCCCTGCTTTAGCGAAGGTCCGGCAAAGGCTTCCTCCTCGATGGCGCCGATCCCCGCCCGGCGCATCGCCTCGGTGAGGGAAACTGCCCGGGATGGGTCGACTATCGAGCTGATCTGTCCGTCGGAAAAGCTCACCTGGCTGAACTGGACGCCCGCAAGAGGGGAGTGATCGATCTTGCGCGCCAGTTGGAACAGGTTTTCGCGGATCTTTTCGCAAACGGCCCTCACCGCCGACCCTACCGTTGACGCCGTCCAGGATCCACCCTCCACGGGGGATTTCGACAGGGACGAATCACCGAGCCTGAACGTCACATTCTCGACAGGCAGTCCGAGCGTTTCGGCCGCTATCTGGGACATGATAGTGTAGGTGCCGGTGCCTATATCCGATGTCGCGCTGCTGACAGTGAGTTTTCCGTCGGCGCTCAGCACGGCTTTCGCGCCTGCTTTCAACTGAGTGGCATCCCAGATTCCGCTCGACATGCCCCAGCCGATCAGCGCGTTGCCCTCGCGCATGGACCGGGGCCGAGGGTCGCGCCGGGCCCAGCCGAATCTCTCCGCTCCCTGTTGGTAGCATTCGCGCAGTTCCTTGCTCGAAAACGGTTTGTTCTGGTTCTGGTCCCTGTCGGTATAGTTTTTCATTCTCAGCTCGACGGGATCGATGCCTGCCGCGGCGGCGAGTTCGTCCAGGGCGCATTCGAGCGCGTATATACCCCAGGTGGCGCCGGGGGCGCGCATGTCGCTTGGCGAGTAGAGATCGAGCCCCGCGACCTTGTGGCTGTACTTCGTGTTGTCGCACCGGTAGAGCTGGCCCGACCAGTGCACGACGGGTTCGCTGTAGTCCTCGAAACGCGAGGTCTCGCCAATCGCCTCATGGACGATGGCTTGCAGCCGGCCATCCGATGCCGCCCCAAGGGCCACCCGCTGCCAGGTGGCTGGACGATGGGCGAAGCTGAACATCTGCTGGCGGGTCATCACCACCCGAACGGAGCGCTTCAATTCACGGGCAGCCATGACGGCGAGAAAAACCTGGTACTGAGGGCGCAGCCCCGATCCAAAGGCGCCGCCGACAAAAGGCGAAAGAACGCGCAGGTCGTCCGGGGAGCATTCGAAAACGTTGCAAAGGTATTTTTGGACGTTTTGCACCCCCTGGGTCTTATCGAAGACCGTGAGTCCGCCGGTTTCGTCACGAACAACGGTCGTGGCGAACATCTCCATCGGGTTGTGGTGCTCGATGGGCACGATGTATTCCGCTTCGACCCGCACCGTGGCCTCCGACAGTGCTTTTTCAACGTCGCCGCGAGCCTCCGGTGCGGGCGGGATGCCCTTTCTGGGCCTGGGCTGGTAAGCCCGCCCGCGCTCCTCGTTGAGGTCGGTGGCGTGTGGCCGGCGCTCGTATTCGATCCTTACGAGCGTCGAGGCATACCGGGCGAGTTCCAGGCTGTCGGCGACGACCAGTGCGATGGGCTGGGCGCTGAACTGTATTTTATCGTCATAGAGCGGTCGAAAAGGTGATCCGGGCGGCGCGATATCGTCCCTGTAGCTTTCGTCGGACACGGGGAGTCGCGGCCGGTTCTTGTGGGTGAAGACCTGCAATACCCCCGGCAGGCGCAGGGCTTCGGTTGCATCGATTTCGACGATCCTGCCCCTGGCAACCGCGCTGGAAACCACCCAGCCGTGGGCGAGGTTCGGGACATTGTATTCGGCTGCGTACTTCGCCTCGCCGGTGACTTTGGCGCGCCCGTCGACGCGGTTGGCCGGCTTGCCGATGTGAGCGGTCGTCATGGGTGTTCCTCCCCGGCTGCGGCCCGGCCCAGGGCGCGAACGATCGCGCGCTTTGCCAGCTCGATTTTGAAATTGTTTTGGCCGAAACCTTTCGCGTCGCGCAGCAGTGCTTCGGCGACCGGTTGGAAGTTTTCCGGGGTGGCGCTCTTGCCGTGCAAAAGCGCCTCCGCCCCTGGGTCTCGCCAGGGCTTGTGCGCGACCCCGCCAAGCGCGAGGCGCGCTTCCAGGATGGTGTCTCCGTCCATTTCGAGCGCGGCGGCGACCGAAACCAGCGCGAAGGAATAGGATGCGCGGTCGCGGATCTTGATATACGCGTAGTGCCGGGCGAAGCCTTTCGCGGGCAGATCGACCGCCGTGATGATTTCGTCGGCTCCCAGGTTCGTGTCGATGTGCGGTGTGTCGCCCGGCAGGCGGTGGAAGTCGGAACAGTCGATGGCGCGCTCGCCGTCCGGTCCGGCAACGAGGACGACAGCCCCCAGCGCGGCAAGCGCCACGCTCATATCCGATGGATTGACGGCGATGCAGTGCCCGCTCGCGCCCAGGATCGCGTGAGAGCGGTTGATCCCCGCCCTTGCGGAGCAACTCGTTCCCGGTTCGCGCTTGTTGCACGGTGTGGCCGTGTCGTAGAAATAGTGGCAGCGCGCGCGCTGCATCAGGTTGCCGCCAACTGTCGCCATATTTCGAAGCTGGGGCGATGCGCCAGCGAGAATCGCCTTGGACAGCAGGGGATAGCGCCGCTCGACCTCAGTATTGTATTCGACATCCGTATTCGTGACGAGCGCGCCCAATCGCAACCCTCCGTCATCGCCCGGCTGTACTTTCCTCAGGGGCAGGCGCGTGATGTCGATTATTCGGCTCGGGCGCTCAACGTTTTCTTTCATGAGATCGATCAGGTTGGTGCCCCCGGCGATAAACCTGCCCCCGCCGTTCCCCGCGATCTCCCGCAGCGCGCCTTCCACGTCTTCGGCCCGTGTGTAGGTGAATAGGTTCATTGTTCGACCTCCCTGTCCTCGGGCCACATCGCCTGTTTGATTGCCGCGACGATATTGGGGTAAGCGCCGCAGCGACAGATGTTGCCGCTCATCATCTCCGGGATGTCTTCCGGAGATTTGGCCCTGCACAGACGGATCAACCCGGCTGCTGAACAGATCTGGCCCGGCGTGCAGTATCCGCACTGGAAGGCATCGTGCTCTATGAAGGCCTGCTGCAGGGGATGAAGCATCACTCCTTCCGCAAGCCCCTCGATAGTCGTCACTTCGGCTCCGTCCTGCATAACGGCAAGAGTCAGGCACGAGTTGATTCGCCTGCCGTTCACCAGGACCGTACAGGCCCCGCATTGGCCGTGGTCGCAGCCCTTTTTCGTCCCGGTAAGGCCGAGGTTTTCGCGCAGGGCATCGAGCAGGGTCGTCCAGGGGGCGACCTCCATTTGCTTCACCGCGCCATTGACCGTTAGGGTAATGTGGATTTTCGCGGGCAACGAGTCGCTTGCCTGCCCGGTGTCAGCCTCTGGTTTGTTGTTCATGCCAGGTCCTTCTTGTGTGATTTTCTTATATCGCGCCGCGTCGGTGGCAGGGTACTCAGACATTTTGCGTTCAAATTGCGCCTAAAGATGAGAGATCTAGAACGCAAATCAGTATCAGACTTCGGTGAGGCAAGGTTTGTCTTTCGCGCCGGGGAGGAAAGGGCTTGGGGCGTGATCCCCCGGCGGCTGCAATTTTTCACGGCTGTAATTTTTCCAACTTAACTACAAATAAATCCCGATCAAGTTCTTCAGATCAAGTTCTTCAGACACAAGAACGACGAAAGTCGTCGTGACTATTCCCCCCCTTTTCTAAAAGGGGGCGGGGGGATTTGTTCCGAGCGGCAAGTTCATTGCGGACTAATAGGGTGCTTTTTAATGCGAGTACGCCGGTGGCGCCGATCGTTCAACACCTGGCCGGGCACGACTTCGGGAGGCTGCGGCTTGGGCGGACCGGCCCAGGGCGTCGATTAGGTCATGCCGGATGGTTATATTTACATTCACGGTCAATCGAAAACCGCGCCGGTGTATTTCGGCGCATCATCCCGAGGGGAAACGATGTTCAAAAGGTTCACCGGGCGAGCCAAAGAGGCAGCGCCCACGGTAACCGTCCTTGCCAGGGGACTTATAGTATTTAATGAGGGAGCAATCCGCAAATTTGCCCTCAGCCGGTTTAACTTCGCCCTGCTTTTTTATGACGAGGAACTGAACAGGATCGGCATTCAGTTCACCAACAACCCCCACCCAAGCGAAAAAAACGGCGGAAGAACAGGCTGCGCCTGTCAAAAAGCCGCTTAAAAGGCAGACTGCCCGGTCCAGAAAACCGATTGGGAAGCAGGCTCTACAGGCCCAAGAGTCGGTGAACACGGCACGTCGAGCCGGTGAGTGAGGCAAAAATGGCCGCGAAAAAGATTGGTTAAACGGGCTGAGTGCGTTTACCACGCTCGCCTTCGCCGTTTCTTTCTTTATATTATAGGGCTCTCGCGCTAAATGCATTCAATGTGATGTCCTTTTGGTCCACCGCCGCTTCGATTGAAGAAATCTTTGTGCCCGATTCGCGAAAATCTTTGGTGTTCCGAGAATTTTGATGAAAAACCGCCTCCTCCCGGCATATAACCGTCTGAACGGACTAGCGGACCGGAACTCACCTGTTGAACCCGTCTGCCAGGCGCATACCCCGGCTGACGGGATTTGCGGACTGGAACGGACTTTTTGAACCTGGGGACGAATTCCCCTCCCCTCGACGGGAGGGGCAAGGGGAGGGTGTCATACAGCGGATAGAACGGGTGCGGATCGGAGGGAATTAGGCGGCAATCCCTGCCCTCATCAGGGCGGAGTGGTGTTCCTCCCCTCCCCCCTCCCCTCCCGCCGAGGGGAGGGGAGCCGAGTGACACAATCTGCTCGAAGCAGCTTTCTTTGCATCAAGCAAAACCTGACCGAACACTGCTGTCCCGTCCGAGTCGTCAATCTCGGCTTTCATTGTTCGTTGACCGGTGATAAGAGCCCCAAGGGTAAGGTGAAAAATGGAACGCTCAGATTGTCTTCCGTTCGATGATTTCTCGCTCTTTTTCTCGGCCTTGAGGTTCTGCGCTCAAAGACACTGCCACCAGACGCGCAAGGATGCCGAAAGAACCCCCTATTTCAATCATCCTGTCGAAGTCGCCGAACTTATTTGGAGGGTAGGCGGAGTACACGACCTGACGATTCTTTCAGCGGCCCTGCTGCATGACATAATCGAGGATACCGTCACCGAGCCGGCTGAAATCCGCGAGCTTTTCGGAGACGAAGTCCTTTCGCTGGTCCTCGAGGTCTCGGACGACAAGACCCTTCCAAAAGACAAGAGGAAGGAACTGCAGGTTATCCATGCCCCCGGTCTCAGCCATGGAGCGAAATTGATCAAGCTTGCCGATAAGATCTGCAATGCGCGCGACGTGATCTTTTCGCCCCCCTCCGGCTGGCAGATCGAGAGGCGCAGGGAGTACCTGGACTGGGCGGAAAGGGTGGTAAGGGGCATGGGTAAAGTAAATGCCCGTTTGGAGGAGCAATTCTACATATTTCTCGCCGAAGGCAAAGAGAAGCTGAAGTAGTGGGAGAACCTTATCCATTGCGGAGGCTCTGGAACACGCCGCCGAGGCTGGCGCGCGGCCGAAGCACCAGGGCATGAATTGATTTGGCCAACTTGGGCGAAGCGAGGAAGGACTGACGGACGAAGCGGGAAGGACTATTATAATGCGGTGGAATCCGATCTGTCTCCGACGGTCACAAATCCCCCCCCGGCCCCCCTTTAGAAATGGGGGGAGTAGTCAAGTCGACGTTCATTGTTAGTTGTGCCCGCCGGGCATGCATGCCTGTTCAGGCGTCGTTTGTCATGTTCATGAGCGCCTCGCGGCCATGCCCTTCTCTATTGACTAAATGAAAGTCGCCGAGCGGAGCGGCGCCTTACCGTTGAAAATCAGATCGAATCCTTTCGGGGTACAACCGCTTTGTAATGTACCTGTCCACCGATAATCCCCCGGCGCCTCCGGCCATGAGCGCCAGCGCCATTCCGATTGCCAGCAGGTGGAACTCGAATCCCTCACCGGCTTGTTTGCCGAACCAGTTCATGAAAAACCCGTGAGGCCAGTGAACGAGGTAGATGGCGCCGATCATGTTGCAAAGCACTCCAAAAGCGCAGAAGCGTGTCATGAAACCTATTATCAGACCGATCGCTCCGAAGGATTCGGCGGCGATTACCAGCAGCGTAATAGCGGCGGGAACATGGTAGTTGGCGCCAAAGGCGTCGATAGTCGCGGCAAAGCCTTTGCCCCCATACCATCCAAGCAGTTTTTGCAGGCCATGCGGAAGCATGACCACGCCCAGGAATACCCGGATAAAGAGATTCGACATGCTCAGATCCGTGTGAAAAAACCACTTCATCTTCAGCCTCCGGTTGTTGTGGCGCTTACAATCGCTCCAGCCCTCAATGAGTTATTATGCGCCGGGTTCGATTCTTTCCGCCGATCTTCTTCTGTGGTAAGTTAATCAACGTTTGCGAATATGCTTTTCCGACTCAGACCTTTATTTCGGCGGTGATTGAAATGATGACAAGAAACGAGAGAAAAGATCTTTTCGACAAGGTGGATATCTACCCCGTTACGTGCGAACGGCTCTCGAACGGCAGGTCCGATCTCGAAGTGCTCAAGGGCGTGATAGACGGGGGCGCCCGGATCATCCAACTGCGGGAAAAGGACCTTCGCGACGGGGATTTCTACCGGCTCGCGGAAAAATTTCGAGAGCTTACCGCCAGGGCGGGCATCCTTCTGATACTAAACGACCGGGTCGATATCGCCCTTGCGACTGGGGCCGACGGTGTGCACCTCGGGCAGGAAGATTTCCCGGTGCCGGCGGCAAGAAAACTGGCCCCCGATCTCCTCATCGGAGCATCTTCGCACAACCTGGAAGAGGCGTTGCGCGCCCAGGAAGAAGGGGCGGATTATGTAAACATCGGTCCCATATTTCAAACCGGAACCAAGGAAGGCATCGAGTATTTTCTCGGCCCCGAAGCAATTCCCGAAATCTCTTCCCGATTGAACATCCCGTTTACCGTCATGGGCGGAATCAAGGAATCCAACATCGCTCGGGTGCTTTCCTCCGGCGCGAGAAAAATCGCCGTCGTAACCGCGATCACCCAGGCCCCGGACATCGCGGAAGCCGTAAGATCATTCAGGGCGAGAATAGGGAAGGGCGAGTATTAGGAAAGCAAGCGGGCTGCCCGAAAACCGGCGAGTACAAAGAAATGTGGGGCAGCCCTGTGAGCCTATGCCAGGCCCAGCCAAAATGCCCGATACAATACAGTTGTTCTCTTATTGGTTTGAAGAACCGCACGGTAACCTCCGTGAACCGCCCGCGCGGACCCGCATGCGGGGCGGTGTGGGGGATGGGGGGAGAAACCCCGGCCACCCGATTAACCGGCCGTTTTTTCGCCCCCCTGTAAGAAGCCCTCGAAGACGTTAGCGCTACGATCTGGCGAGGTCGAAACGGTCAAGATTCATGACTTTGTTCCACGCTGCTACAAAGTCGCGCAGGAACTTTTCCTGGGAGTCCTCGCATCCATAGACTTCCGCCAAGGCCCGGAGTTGGGAGTGCGAACCGAAGATGAGGTCGACACGGGTGCCGGTCCACTTGAGTTCGCCCGTTGCGCGATCACGGCCCTCGAACACGTCTTTGTCTTCAGAGGTTGCCTTCCACGCCGTGCTCATATCGAGCAGATTCACGAAGAAGTCATTGGTGAGCGTCTCCGGCCGCCTGGTGAAGACGCCGTGCCGGGACTGTCCGAAGTTGGCATCCAGGACGCGCATGCCGCCAACGAGAACCGTCATCTCGGGAGCGGTCAGTGTCAGCAGTTGCGCCCGGTCAACCAACAGTTCCTCCGCCGATAGGGTGTATTTTGTCTTGAGGTAGTTGCGGAACCCGTCCGCAACCGGTTCGAGTACGGCCATTGCTTTGACGTCGGTTTGTTCCCGCGACGCGTCCGTGCGTCCCGGCGTGAAGGGAACGGCCACGTCGTGGCCGGCATTCCTAGCCGCCTGCTCGACACCCGCGCACCCACCCAGGACAACCAGGTCGGCGAGCGAAACCTTCTTCCCGCCTGACTGCGCGCTGTTGAACGCCTTTTGGATTCCCTCGAGGGTCGCCAGCACAGTCGACAGATGGGCCGGTTGGTTGACTTCCCAATCCTTCTGCGGCGCGAGACGGATGCGCCCCCCGTTCGCCCCGCCGCGTTTGTCGGAGCCGCGGAACGTGGACGCCGCCGCCCAGGCGGTCGAGACCAGTTGGGAGACGGACAGACCCGAGGCGAGGACCTTGCCCTTGAGTTCCGTGATGTCCCGCGCGTCGATCAGCTCATGATCGACCGCGGGCACCGGGTCTTGCCAGAGCAGTTCCTCCGCCGGGACTTCGGAGCCCAGATAGCGCGAGCGGGGGCCCATGTCGCGATGGGTCAGCTTGAACCACGCCCTGGCGAAGGCGTCCGCGAATTTCTCGGGGTCCTGCTGGTAGCGCCGCGAGATCGGCTCGTAAATCGGGTCGAAGCGAAGGGAGAGGTCCGCCGTGGTCATCATCGGCCGGTGCTTCTTCGACGGGTCGTGCGCGTCGACAACCATGTCCTCCTCGGCCACGTCTTTGGCCAGCCACTGATGCGCGCCGGCCGGGCTCTTGACCAGTTCCCACTCGTATTTGAACAGCACCTTCAGATAGTTCATGTCCCATTTGGTCGGGTTCGGCTTCCAGGCGCCCTCGATGCCGCTGCCGATCGTATCGCGGCCTTTGCCGCTGCCGAACCCGCACTTCCAGCCGAGTCCCTGTTCCTCGATGCCGGCGGCCTCGGGTTCCGGACCGACAAGCGCCGCATCGCCCGCGCCATGACACTTGCCGAAGGTATGCCCGCCGGCGACGAGCGCGACGGTCTCTTCGTCGTTCATGGCCATGCGCGCGAAGGTCTCTCGAACGTCACGTCCGGAGGCGACCGGGTCCGGGTTGCCGTTCGGGCCTTCCGGGTTCACGTAGATCAGGCCCATCTGCACGGCGGCAAGAGGGTCCTCGAGTTCCCGCTCACCGGAGTAGCGCTTGTCGGCAAGCCACTCGCTCTCAATTCCCCAGTAAATGTCCTCTTCCGGCTCCCAAACGTCCTCGCGCCCGCCGGCGAAGCCGAAGGTCCGTAGCCCCATCGACTCGATGGCGCAGTTGCCGGCGAGGATCATGAGGTCGGCCCAGGAGATTTTCCTGCCGTATTTCTGCTTGATCGGCCAAAGCAGCCGGCGCGCTTTGTCGAGGTTCACGTTGTCCGGCCAACTGTTAATGGGTGCGAAGCGTTGGGTGCCGGACCCCGCGCCCCCGCGGCCGTCGCCCGTGCGGTATGTGCCCGCGCTGTGCCACGCCATCCGGATGAAGAGCGGCCCGTAGTGACCGTAATCGGCCGGCCACCAGTCCTGCGAGTCGGTCATCAGCGCATGGAGGTCCTTCTTCAGGGCCTGCAGGTCGAGTTTGTTGAATTCCTCCGCGTAGTTGAACGCCTCGCCCATCGGATTGCTCATGTGAGAGTTCTGATGGAGAATATTGAGGCTCACCTGGTTCGGCCACCAGTCCCGGTTCGACCTTCGGCCGCCGGCAGGGGCTTTGTTAACTCCGCCCGTTACCGGGCACTTGCTTTCTTCGTTCATGATATTTGCTCCTTTCATTGCGACTCATTGCGACGAAAATCACTTTCAGTTTGGATCGTCAAAGACTCTCAACCAACCCAACCGCAAGACGAGGGATGCATGCCTCTTGACGAGCCGGCAAAACCGGCCGCGAAGGACTCTCCAAGGTTTGTACCGAGGAGCTTCTGGGTCAAATTGGGATAGTCGCGGTAGCCGACGGGAGCGGCGGTTGTCGTCCCAACCCGCTCTGACTGGGGATGTTCGGCATGCACGGCTACCCCCCTCTAACTTTCTTTTCGTGGACTCAAGCCGCCACTGGAGAGCTTCTTGTTCTTCCCCTTCCGGTCGGCCCCGGATTTGCACTCCGAGCAAAGTCCGTGGTATTCCATCCGATAGGACATGACTTCGAAACCAATCTGCTCACGGACCTCCTCTGGAGACATGTGCGTCTCAGCCTCGAAATCCTGTATTTTCCCGCAGGATGCGCAGATGAGATTAATATGAAACGAGAGGTTGGCTTCGTATCGATTGTCATCCCTGAACGTCAACATCTTGATCAGGCCGTTCCGCGTAAGAACCTGCAATGTGTTATAAACCGTCGCCAAACTCAATCCGGGTTGGACCTTCTTCACCTCTTCAAAAATCCTGTAAGCGCCAGGGTGTTCAAGAGTGGAGACCAGGTAGTCCAGAATTGCTTTTCTTTGGGCGGTAATACGATACCCTGCCGTCCGAAGCGCCTGCTCCATTTCTCGTCTTTTTTGCTCGGGCTCCAAGAAGTCTCCTTTGTGGCTGTGGTATGCTTAGAATCATTCTAATTAGTATTGTCAAGGGGGCAGTCGAGAAAACCGGGCAACACTTCTCCGCAAGCAGCCCCGATTGAGGATTTGGAGGGGAAGGCAAACTCAATTTGCATTATGGACGTTGAGCAGAGCATGGACGTGAGCATAACGATGAAGAAATTTCCAGGTTCTTCACGTACCTCTTTTGTTTACTTGCCGGGAAGTGAGGTTTCTCACTCACGGAGAAATATTGCTGTTTGATTCGGAAAGGGAAAGGATTTCGGGACCCATTTGTTTCGTATAGAGGAGAGATAACTTAAGTTTCAAATGGACCTTGGATAACCGAGAATGAAATGCCAGTTAGTGACCTTCCGAGACATTTTGAAGGCAGTCCGAGCGGTGAGTTAACCGACGAGCTTCAGCGAGCCCGTTTGAACGATTTGTTGCTTTTGCTGGTCCTCAGTACATTTTGTACTCTCAGCCTGCGCCCACATCTCAAGGTCCTGCAAGTTCGCAATCCATAATTCAACGCAACCTTCAATCATCGGATTATGGCCCCATGGTAAAGCGACGCGGGCATCGGACTTGAAACCAACAATCCGGACGCCAATGGCTTTGGCATATCCCATTTCTACACAGACGCCTTCATCAGGTGACCGGCCGTCCAACACGGCAAGCATAAAATCTGAGGCATGTATGGCCGCAATGTCATCTCTGAATGCCTGCCGACTTGCAGCCTCGGACGTCCACGCCCCCCCTGAAATAGCATCTTCAACGAGGATACCGTCTCTTTGCGGTAAGTACACTTGAAAGTAAGGCTCCATCGCTGTGCAAAGCTGCTGATTAAATGATCTCTCCACCGGACTGAATAATGGAGATGCCAAGTAAATTTTCATTAGGTATCATCTCGCAAAGATTCGCAGATCGACTGAAAACTAAGTTCCCTATATTCGCCGAACAGGACGTATTCCAAAATACGTCTCACGACCTCGCTCACGGGCAAATTCGTCGTATCGATTAATGTGGTTCCATAATCCTTCCAAAAATGTGTTATGGTATTCTTCTGCTCCTTAAGCTGTTCCAGCTTGTATGTCTTCTGGCGATTTGCCAGTCGTGTTTTCAACACCGATTCGTTACAGGTTAGCACGATGAGGTGCCCTGGTGCGATTTCCCTAATCGGACTTTGTTCCGGAACCATAGCGTCAATCAACTCCGCTGCTCGCTTGCTGCATGCGGCGCTCTCCTTGGTGAAATATAGAGGATCTAACGGGCAGCGGTCAATGATGCTGATACCGTGGGACGCCTTGCTGACCCGACGGTTCTTCTTGCGGAACTGTTGATTAATCCAAGCATCTACATCACTGCGTTGATTCGGCGCAAGTTCCTGGTGCGGCTTCGACAGAAGCGGGTGCTTTCGGTCGACCCACTCGTCGAAACCATCTATGCCTCGGACCTGTTCGACTGCTGTTGTCTTGCCCGCGCCCACCACACCGGTGATATAGAAACGATAGATGGTGTTGACACCCCGAGGCTCGTCATCACAAACTGAGTCGAAGGCATCCTGGTCCATCATTACATATCTAACGAGAGCTTTAATTTCCTCTGTGGTTAAAAAAAGGGTCACGAGATTGTATACCGAGAAATTAGCGCGGCTAACAGCTTGCTGCTCATCGTCCGACGGTTTCTCTCCATGGCACCAATGAATATGATAATGAAAGGCGCCAGGCGTGTTTCTCGCCGAGACTCTTAAAAGATGTTTCAGAGTGGTATCGTGCAATGATAATCCAAGAAAAAGCAGTGTGGTCTTGGACATATGATTAAGCAAGCATGCATAGTGGCCACTGCCGACGTCGATGAGCTGGTCTGCATACTCTTGCTCGAGGAAAATAATGTTCTCGCTATATCCGTCAGTTTTTCGTAACGGCAAGAACCCATTGGGATGGTAGATTACGCCTCTGTGACGGCGGAATTGCGCGGATGGTTGCCAGACAACGTCAAACCCTTTGTCATCAACGCCAGGCTCCATCTGCTCATTGAAAAGATATAGCATGCGTTCAATGCTGTCATCAAAGTTGTAATTGACAGTCATCGCAGACTGTTTAACTAATGGAAGCAGATCCCAAAGATACGGGTGAGACTTAAGCTGGGAATCATCGACTGTTGCCTCTTTATAGAGACATTTGTGCACAATGTCGAGCCATCCGAATGCGGCGCGGCGATGATCAACAACATCGTCACCTGATACATCACCACGTGCCTTTAGTGATTGTTTGTATTTTTGAAAAAGGAACTGGGCTTGGGACGTTAGACTTTGTGAAACCTCCAGCAGGCGCGTGCCTTGTATTTCTTCGTGCTCCGCGATTTTGCGGATAAGTTCTGGCCACGAAGGGAAATCGTAATCGGCGCTCACCCCAGCTCCAAGACAGAGACCGAGCATATTATCTCGATGAAGTCGCTGTCGTATGTGAAGAATGAGTCTGATGTTGTCTGTGAGAAATGACATAGGGAATACTTGTCCTTTCAAAGGTTAAGTACTTCCGGTGTCCAAGTATGTACAGTCTGTGCAAAAACGTGTCACAATCCATCGCGGACTTCTTACCCGGCGGCCTCCCTTTTTCAATATGAGCGTAGATCCGGGTCGTGCTGATGTCTTTCTATTTCAGAACGTGCCCGTAGAATACGACAGCATCAGAAGGTCGTCAATGAGAGGAGATGTGGAGATACTCGATTCGTTAAGCCCCTTGCGATGGAGTATGTATTCCAGATCTTAACCCCTTGCCTTATTTAAAAGATTTCAAGTCCTTCACGGCTGGTTTTAGAATGATTCGGAAATGATAAGGATTTCGATTCCTCATTTCTCAACGCGGAGGAGTGAATTTTGATTGGGTTCTCCGCGACCTCTAAAAGCCAAGCAGAGCCCATTCTGAGTAGTATGTCATATCAAAATCAGCCAGCAAATATGGAATGACTCGGAGGGCGGAGTCGGATAGCCAGTTTCTGGGCCACCCACTGAATGACTGTTGGATTCAGTCAGTTGATACCCATGTCTCTATGGAAAGACCGAACCACGTTTTCTCTATTGTCTTCAAACCAGCCATGCAGTTGCGACCGTTTCTTGTGAGAAGGTGTGTTGAGTTGTCCGGTGGCTTTCGCATCTTCCATTTCCGAGTAATGGAAAGCATATTCCTGCGACTTCTGTAGTATCATATCCATCCACGTCTGCAAATCCTTGCCACAAATCAAAGCGGACTCGCTTACACACATGCGGAACGCTGGAAGATCAATCTTCCTAAGTCGTTTAGCGTCTT
>Ga0351930_1072_pt1 | contig 18948 bp, 17 predicted proteins | sample BONcelT113001E10_FD_205823 | JGI IMG/M metagenome (GOLD analysis project Ga0351930, IMG submission 205823) | Enriched cells from coal bed in the Powder River Basin, Montana, United States - BONCAT cells T11 rep2 HSBNCT.T11.300.1.E10 ...
ATTTCAGATGGGGGCTGATTCCGTCATGGGCAAAAGATAGTTCCATCGGGAATAAAATGATAAATGCACGTTCAGAATCACTTGCAGATAAAGTTTCATTCAAGCGACTTCTGAATCGCTATAGATGTATAATTCTCGCATCAGGATTTTACGAATGGTATAAAGCCGGAAATGACCAAATACCGCATTACATCACAATGAAAAACGATGAATTGATGTGTTTTGCAGGATTGTACGATAATTGGAAAAACGAAAACAACGAAATCATTACTACGGCAACTATAATTACAACTGAACCAAATTCGCTAATGGCAATGATATACAACAGAATGCCTGTAATTTTAGACCCGGATGACATTAACAGTTGGTTAGACAATAAAGTGGACTTCAATATGATACGCGACATCCTGAAACCAATCCATTCGAATAAATTGAGGGCTTATCCCGTGAGTTATGCGGTTAACAATCCGCAATATAATATTATAGATTGCCTAACTCCGCAAGGTGCAGACTTAGTTGTCAGTTGATTTCGGAAATTTTCGACTCGAAATATTGCTCTTTTTCGGGCTGAATTTTGATTAGTTCTCTGTAAATTGCTTTCGCTTTGCTGAAATTGCCCTGACGAATAAGAATATTTGCATATGTTTCCGTAACCGGCAATCCGCGTATATCGTCTAGCTTGAAAAATTCGTCGTTTTCTATTGAAATGGTTCGGACTAATTTTTTTCGATATTTTGGAGCCAATTTGCGATTGTTGGCGTCAGAATAAAATCTTGACATCATTATTTCAGAATTTTCAAGATTTTCCGAAGACTTTTTTATTTTCAATTTAGCAGTTTCATTGGCTGATTTGGCATAAAAGGCAGCTAATTTAATGTCATCGGGCACAGAAATTTCAACCGCATCAATTTGTTCAAATTCGATTTCGTTTTCGATTTCTGCTTCATTTGTCCCATCAATCGGTTCAATCTGTTCTACGTGTTCAACAAATGTATCTGTAGAATTAGTTTGAACGAATTTCTCACGACTTTTTGTGGGCTTGTTTTGAATAATATTTACAGAGAATTTTTCGATAACTTGTTGTGAACGCTGCGAATCACCATCGAGAGAATATGCGTGAGCCAAAATTGCGACTGCCGCGGCATAATCGGGGTAAATTTCCAATCCACGCTCACAAAGCGAAATAGCTTCGGCGATTCGACCTTCGGTAATAAGCTCTTCCGCTTCTATAGCAAAAAGTACATTAATCTCGTCCATGCTTATCAAATCCCAATATTATTAATTTGTTCGCAAAATAACAAAATCAGCAAATTGCAAAAGAGAAATTTTCGCGGGTGATTCGGGGAAAATCTCAAGATACGATTTAGCTTTGTCAACGTATTCTTTCGCAATTTTTTCAGCATAATCTATTCCGCCAATTTGCACAACTTGCTCGATAAGCTCGACAATTTCGCCCTTTGTCATTTTCCCTTTCAAAATTCTATTTTTGATTTTATCGGCATCTTTCTCGTCCAATTTACTCAAAGCATACAGCAATGGCAAAGTGATTTTTTTCTCTTTGATGTCGTTGCCTACGGGCTTGCCGATTAACACACTACGGGACGTATAATCGAGCATATCATCTTTGATTTGGAAGGCAATGCCGATGTTTTCCCCATATTCGCTGAGAGCTTCGTGATGAGCCGGATTATCAGTCGCACTCAAAGCTCCAATTTTGCAACAAGATGATAGCAACGAAGCGGTCTTATCACGAATTATACGGAAGTAAGTTTCCTCGTCAATTGATGTACCGCGACTTTTGTCTATAGATAATAATTCTCCTTCGCTCATTCGTTTTACGGCAACAGAAACGGCATGTAGAAAATCAAATTCATTATTGTCAATAGCCGCTAACAAACCTTTGGAAAGCAAGAAATCACCAATTAGTACAGCTATTTTATTATTCCATTTTGCATTAATAGAAGCCAATCCGCGACGTTCGGATGCTTCGTCAACTACATCATCATGAATTAAAGTTGCTGTATGCAGCAATTCGACCAAAGATGCTCCGACGTAGGAACGTTGATTGACTTCACCGCAAATTTTTGCAGAAAGGAATACCAAAACCGGACGAAGCTGCTTCCCCTTACGTTGAGCAACATACTTGATAATTAAATTCAACAAGGGAACCTTAGTGTTCAGTGTGCTTTTGAAATAATCTGAGAACTCTTTCAAATCATCTTTTACAGGTTTTATTATATCGTTTAATGTCATAGTCTGTTTAATAAAATTACATATAGTACGAGAAATTCATACATGAATAATAGTTAAGTAACGAAAATATATAAGTTATCGTATTATTCATCTTTCGGTTTCTTTTCGACTAATTTTACAATCCAAATGCTAATTTCATACAAAATAAAGAGCGGCATCGCAAAAAACATTTGGTTAATAGGGTCGGGAGTCGGTGTCAGTACAGCAGCTAAAATGATAATAACAACAACTGCATGACGCCAATATGACCTTAGAGCTTTTGACGTAATCAAACCGGCTTTAGCTAAAACATATGATACCATTGGCATTTCGAAGATTATCCCCGAAGCCAAAATCATTAAAGTCACAAAACCGAAATAGGCGTTAACATCAATATCAGTTCTGATTTTATCCGTACCGAATGTAGCCGCAAATCCGAGCATAGACGGAATCATAAAAAAGTAGGCGAACGCTACACCAATGAAGAATGAAATTGATGTGAAAAATGTTATCCTACTTGCCCATTTCCTCTCACTCTCGTATAAGCCGGGAGCTATGAAGAGCCAAAGTTGCCACAATAAAAATGGGAATGAAATTATGAAGCCTGTAATGAAAATCACCTTAAAATACAAAAACGGAATGCCGAATGGTTGCAAATTTTGCAAACTTAAATTTGCAGCTTGTGCCGGTGCAAGCAGTATGTAATCCATTAATTGCTCTATGAAGAAGGCTGAAATTATGCAACCAATGATAATGCCTACAAAGGCAATTATTATGCGCTTTCGGAGCTCATCCAAATGCCCCATAAAGCCAATTTCTTCTTTTTCTTCGCCGTTTTCTTTATTTTCTTTCTCGTTTTCCACTTTTTCGCAATAAAAATATGTAAAGTGTTAAAAGTACAATTTCACCAATTACAAAGATATATGCTATACCGGTAATTCCATAAAAGAAATTTACGACAGCAACAGCTAAAAATGTAAACAAAGCAGTGCCGAACAATGATTTCGAGATTTGCATTTCATAATTTCGGGACATCAGAAATGTCTCGATAATTTGATGCATCGAAATTGGTATGATAGCCCATATCATAATTCGCAAGATGCCAATCGCTTCGGGGATTTGAAATGTCAAATCGATGATGAATTCCGCTAAAGCAAAGATTGTTACCGCAATAGTAACATTAATCAAAAACATGTACGAAAGCGACTTGACTAGCAAAGATTTATGCTCAGACTTGTTTTCGGAGGAAAATTCCGGTAGCAGAACATTGATTGTGGACGCAGGCAGCAATCTAAGAAGCGATACGAATCGCATTCCGACAGTATAAACGCCAACCATGTAATTGCTTTGGAATAGTGGTAAAATCAGCAAGGTTGACCTATATTGCAACATAGTCAGCAAATTCACGAAAGTGAAACCGCGTCGTTCATTTATCCTTGTAATCATAGAACTGAAGGAAAATAATGACTTATAATATGGGAATAATATGCCTAAGTGGAAATTTTCAATTCGACGTACTGTATATAAATACAAAAGCATTTTGATAAGCTCCGAAAAAACCAATACCAGAAAGACTAAAGCAATATTCTTGGTAAACCAAAGAACCAAAGTCATGACAGGATACATAAATAAAGATGTGCTGATTTCGATGATGGAAATGCTCGGAAACATCTTAAGACCACGACAAACAGACCTCAAAGTCATATTAGCCGATGCGGGTATCACCCAAGGCATAATAGCCAGAAAATACCATTCACCTAAGGCTATTATACCATAAAAGCAAAAAATCGGAAAGCCGAACAAAAGAATTCGCGTTTTAAATACTTGCGCATCGCTGATTAAAGCCTTCATCCTGTGGGGTTCTTGAGCTATTTCACGCGGAATTTCGACTTCATACCCGGATTCGCCCAAAGTCCATAGCATTGTGGCGAGCATAAATGAAAATGTATATATACCGAGATACTCCGCACCGAAGAATCGTCCCATAACAAACGCAAAAAGCATACCCAATACGGCGTTAACAAGGTCTGCCGACATTAAGTAGAGAATCGAAACCGATATATTTTTTTTAAAAATTTGATTTCCGTTTTTTTTATTCATACTTTGCAATTTAAGAATTATCTGTCTAACAATAAATATAAATTTTGGAGGTGATGCTTAATGGGTAACGAAAAAAAGTATAGCCCGCAAGAAATACTGACTGATGGCAGGGAGGGTGGGTAGCCTTGACTTTTATTTTTGCAGTGTTCGGGCATATTCCCGAATCCATACGTGAGCTTGTCACCAATATATTTGGCGACAAAGTGATTAACTCATCGTCCGATTACTTGCTCGCAGGTGGCGGACTTAAGGAAACTTTTGCATATAGACGAAACGCCGAATCGGATATAGCTGTATGCGGAGTGCCTCTTCAAAAAGTAAAAGACAAGTATATATTAGTCAGAAATGAAAATCTCGATGCAGTTGCACAAAACCCTTCAAAAGCAAGTACTTTTGAGGGGCATTTTGTCTTTTGCAGTAAATGCAACAATACATTAACAGTGGTAAATGATATTCTTGGTTTTCGCGAATTTTACGAATACGTCGGCGACGGTTACAGCATAATAAGTACAGAAGCGAGATTAATAGCAGGAATTATCCGCGGATTCAAACTTAATCAAAATTGGTTAGCAACAGGATTTTTGCTCAAAGTACAGTTAGACAAAGAATCTTTTGCACTGGGAATCACACGTTATTGCGGTGCAGAAATGTTGCAACTGCAAGTTACGGAAAACGGAATAATCAGAAAACGCTCCAAATTGCAAGCTCCGACTGAATATCCAAAAAGTGAAGAAGAAATCAAAAATGAAATTATACAACTTTCATATCCGGAAATTGATGATTTCAAATCGGTAATATCTATGTCCGGCGGATTGGATTCCAGATTTTTATTGTCACTAATGAAGCCGGCAAAAGCGGATTTAAAAGCTGTAAGCATAGGATTTGCAGACCATCCCGACAATATTACGGCAGCTAAGATTTGTAAATTAGTGGGCATGGAGCATACGATTTACGATACTGATGATTTGGAAAGCTATCCTTTTAGTTTTGAGGATATAATCAATTATGTAGAAGGCAACAAAAGCCAATCAGTCGCTTCGGAATATTTGTTCACGCGATTGAGTGACTATATTTACAATTCAGGACTGATTCAAATAGATGCCGGTTGGGCAGAAATTGGGCGGCATTCTGACTTTTCGTCAATCTACTATTCCTCAAAATACGGATTGGGCAAGATTGATAAATTAAAACTTTATGAACTTTTGAAATCACCAAGACCTCGATTTTTTGAAAAGACTCTCAAAGTGGAAATTAAAAAAATCGCACTCCAAAAAGCAGATGATATTATTAATTTATACGATTTGAACCGAATTCACAATTTAGAAAAGCGATTAGACAGTTTCGCGATTGATTACAAAATCGGCAATAATATTTCCGGAAAACAAAGCAGAGCCGATAATAGTTCCATCAGCTTAAGTCCTTTCAACCAAGCCATAATGAACCGAGCATTATTCGGATTAGATTTCAAACGTAAATTGAATGGTAAATTTTACAAAGAAACAATCAAACAAACTTATCCCGAACTTGCTAAGATAAATTTAATCAAAGGGTCGCACGAAATTCCTTTCAAATTTGGCACTCTTTCCTCCAGATTATATATGAAACTCACCAAGAGTAAATATCGCAGAGATTATGCAGTAGAGATGGTCAGATTCTTTAGCAGTGATATTCGCGATTATCTCAATTCGTCAGAAACATTCTCAAGTGCATATTACGACAAGGATATTGTCCAAAATATAATCAACGACGCAAGTGTCGAGAATCCAAAATCCTGTTATTATTTAGATTCACTATTAACATTCGAGATTTTCCGCCGTTCAATCGAAAGTCCCAAAAAGAGTTAGTCAATTTTCGTTGATTGTTTCGTATTTTTGCATTTTACTTTGGGACATAATTTGTTTATAGGGGAAATTTCGGCACTAACAGCAGCATTACTTTGGTCTAATGCATCAATAATATTTACAGCTGCAACCATTAAATTAGGACCCATCCAGCTTAATGTTGACAGAATGGCATTGGCTACATTATTGTTAGCTATTACCATAATGATTTTGGGATTGAGTTACTCCGTAACGAGTTACCAACTTTTGATGCTCACTTTGAGCGGCATAGTTGGATTGGTGGTGGGAGATTCATTCCTATTTAAATCATTCAGTGCGATTGGACCTCGGATGACAATGCTTGTCTATTCAGTCAATCCCGCTATAGCAGGGATTTTAGCCTATTTTGTGTTGGGCGAAGTTATGTCCACTTATGCAATCATTGGAATTGTAGTTACTCTCTGCGGAATATTTATTGTCATTATTGACAGAAAGCCAAGCACAGGCAACCGCCGGTTTCAAATGACAGCAAAAGGGCTGATGTACGCTTTATTAGGTGCTGCGGGGCAAGGAATTGGCTTGATACTTGCAAAAATGGCATATTCTGACGGCGATATTCATAGCATAACAGCCACTTTTGTACGCATTGCATCGTCTGTAGTATTTTTGTTACCGGCAGCATTTTTTATAGGGAGATACAAAAATCCGGTGAAATTATACTCGAGAGATAAAAAGACCTTTGGTCTTGTGGCACTTGGTTCGGTGATAGGACCATACTTAGGAATTACGCTCAGTTTTATAGCATTGACTAACACACAGGTAGGAATAGCCGCAACACTAATGTCAACTGTACCAATTATGATATTACCCGTAACTTACATATTTTACAAAGAAAAAATAAATGCAAGAGCATTAATCGGAGCATCGATTTCAGTTATCGGTGTCGCCATGTTGTTTCTGACTTAATCGGATTAAAAAAAATGAAAACTATGACGAAAAAAAGAGAACTTGTCAGCTCGAGCAAAACAACGACAAAAGCAAAAAGCACACGCCCAAAGAAAAAAGGCGAAAGTGAGCTTGATGTTGATATCAGATTGAACAAATTCATCGCTGATGCCGGAATAACTTCGCGTCGCAAAGCAGATGATTTGATTCTTGATGGTGCCGTAAAAGTAAACGGTATCGTGGTGGACCAACCCGGTACGAAAGTGAACAAAACAGATTTTGTAACTGTGCATGGCGACCCCGTTAAGGAAAAGACCATGCCAATATACATTGTGTTGAATAAACCCAAAAACATAATTACTACCACAGACGATGAATTAGGCAGAAAAACTGTTCTTGATATAGTCAAAAAGCACGCAAGAATTTATCCTGTAGGGCGATTAGACCGCAACACAACGGGTGTGCTACTACTCACAAATGATGGTGAACTTGCACATAGGCTCACTCACCCTTCATTTGAAATTGAACGTGTTTACGATGTGAAATTAGACCAAGTTCTCAAAACCGAAGACGCAAAAGCGATTTCGCAGGGTGTTGAACTCGAAAACGGCGAAAAAACTCAGCCTTGCGAATTATTCATTCATACTTATGATAAATCAAAAGTTACGATTACTTTGCGTGAAGGAAAAAATCACGAAGTAAGGAGAATTTTTGAGACTTTCGGGTACGAAGTCAAACAACTTGACAGGAAAACATTCGCCGGTATCAATGTATCAGGTTTACCAAGAGGCACTTACAGACATTTGAACCGTAAAGAACTACAGCATGTGAAAAAAATCGTGAAGTTAAGTTAAACAAACCGGTTTTTTTTCAGAAATTTTTAGTAATTTTAGATTTGAAAAAACGACAAAAGATTAAAATGAAAATATTGTTTACTATGTTTTTTTTGCTGACATTCACAATGTTTGCCCAAGACGGCGGACTGCAACACTCTGCGTCGAATACTCAAGGGAAGGGATTCGACGAAGTCCCGACAAACTTGAAAAACCGTGTTGAAAACTTTTTTGAAACTTTGAAATCCGAAGACATAAATAAAGCCTACGAAGTATTGTTGCAAAATAGTCCTATAATGAACCAAAAAGAGGATTTGAATAATTTAGTAGTCCAAACAAGAAGAGCAATCGGTTTATATGGCAAAATATACAGCAATGAGCCTGTTTATGCTGATATAGTCAGTAATTCATACATCAGATTAAACTATTTGGGCATTCATTCAAATTATCCTGTGCGATGGATATTTACTTTTTATCGTTCGCCAAAGCATGATTGGATAATAACAAACATAAAATTTGATGACTTAAGCGAATATTATTTCCGAAACAATTGATGCAAAATGTAAAAAGTTTTCCACTTTCAGAATTAAAAATAATAAATCCGTATTTTTGTAAATTGAGTATATGAGAAACACATTTTAAAATGAAGAGACATCCTAATAATAAATCCATCATAGTTCCCGAATTAGACAAGGCTCGCCCAAATTGTGCAGTAGTAGGAGTTTACGGACATCCACAAGCATCTATCATGACCTATTATGCACTACATGCTTTGCAACATCGAGGACAGGAAGCAGCTGGAATAATCAGTATTTATCAAGATGAGAAAAAGAAGAAAAAGAGATTTGCCACAAAACGTGGGCAAGGTTTGGTCTTGGATGTTTTTTCTGAACCAAATATATTGACCCAAACCCTCAAAGGCGATATGGCAATCGGGCATAATCGTTACTCGACTACAGGCTCATCTTCTACTAATAATATTCAGCCATTTAGCATGATTTATAATGATGGCATTTTTGCATTGGCACATAATGGCAATTTGACCAATACAAAGACGTTACGTAATAAGTTGATTCAAGAAGGTTCGATATTCCAAACTACAACAGATTCAGAATTGTTTTTGCATTTAATCGCAAAAAGTAAAAAAGCGACACGTATCGAAAAAGTGCGAGATGCACTCCAAACGGCACGCGGGGCTTATTCGTTGACAATGTTGACCGATGACTCATTAATTGCTGCTCGCGACCCTAACGGAGTCCGACCTTTAAGTATCGGCAGAATGAAAACCGACACCGGTTGGGCATATATAGTAGCCTCCGAAACCGCAGCATTCGATATTATAAGTGCCGAATATATTAGGACCGTTCATCATAATGAGATTATCCAAATAGACCAAGAAACTTTAAAAACAGGCGAAATTAAATCTTTTAAAATCGTTGACGTAACACCCATTGCCCATCATTGCATATTCGAATATATTTACTTTTCAAGACCTGACAGCAAGATTTTCGGTCATAGTGTGGATAAAGTTCGCAGAAAACTTGGTAAAAAATTAGCCGAAGAAATGCCAATTGTGGATAAAGATGATAAAATCAGAGCAGTTCCTGTTCCCGATAGTGCTAATACCGCAACAATTGGTTTTGCAAGAGTTAATTCAGCAAACGGAAACGAGACTTTATTTGAATTGGGATTAATCAGAAGTCACTATATCGGCAGAACATTTATAGCTCCAGGTCAAAATAATAGGGAATTTAGAGTAAAAGCGAAATTCAATGTAGTTCAAGGTGTAATTGAAGGTAAAACTATTGTTCTTGTAGATGATTCGATAGTACGCGGTACAACTTCAAAGGCATTAGTGAAATTAGTCAGAGAAGCAAATCCTAAAGAATTGCATTTATTAATCAGTTCACCACCAATCAAGCACCCGTGCTTTTATGGAATGGATTTCCCGAGTGAAGAGGAATTAATTGCAAATCATCACGATTCGATTGAAAAAATTGGCGAATATATAGGCGTTGACTCAATTCATTATTTATCGAAAGAAAAATTGATGGAATCAGTGCCACAAGAAGAAGGGATTGATTATTGTACTGCTTGTTTTACAGGCGAATACCCTATTGAAATTGAAAAAAATGGAGTAGATGTAAATACAAATGACTGATTCAACTCGTTCGATTGGAGCAAAATTCGAAGACATGGCGGCTAATTATTTGACCGACAAAGGGTACAAAATAATTAAACGGAATTTTCACTTTGGCAAAGTTGGAGAAATTGATATAGTTGCACAATTCGGGAAAGTACTCGTATTTGTAGAAGTCAAAGCCCGAACATCAGTTGAATATGGTTCAATTTACGATACCGTTCCTATTTCGAAACGAAAAACGATTCGCAGAGCAGCCGAAGGTTATTTATATGTTAATAAAATAAGCGACAAAGAGTGCAGGCTGGATTTTGTCGGTATAGATGCAACTGTTCGCCCATTTGTGATTACTCATATTGAAAATGCTTTTTGAAAAAATAAATTTATTAAAATAATTTCAATCATAATCATTCGTAGTAATTTAATAATTTAGCAAATAATAATATAATTTTTAAAATAATAATTTGAAAGACAATTAACTAAATAATTCAGGAATGACTAATGAGTGTTTTAGTAGGAAAACAAACAAAATTGCTCGTGCAGGGCATTACAGGTTCGGAAGGAACTTTTCATACTTCACAGATGATTGAGTATGGGACTCCTGTAGTAGCAGGCGTTACACCGGGCAAAGGCGGAATGTTATATGGCGGCAAAGGTGACATTATGTTCAAATCTGCTGTACCACTTTTCAATTCCGTTGGTGAAGCTGTAAAGAAAACGGGTGCCAATACATCTGTAATTTTTGTTCCTCCACCCTATGCGGCAGATGCGATTTTGGAAGCAATTAATGCAAAAATCAAAGTAATAATTTGTATTACGGAAGGAATTCCTATTCGTGATATGATTCCGGTAAAGCATGCCTTGGATAATTCCAATTCAGTGTTAATCGGTCCAAATTGCCCGGGTGTAATCACTCCCGATGAAGCAAAAATTGGTATTATGCCGGGTTTTATTCATAAGAAAGGTAATATCGGTGTAGTTTCTCGCTCCGGTACATTGACTTATGAAGCTGTAAAGCAATTAACCGATTTGGGTTTAGGTCAATCAACTTGCATAGGAATTGGCGGCGACCCGATTATCGGAACTCAACATATTGATGCTATCAAATATTTCAACGAAGACCCTGACACACATGCAATCGTTATGATTGGTGAAATTGGCGGTTCGGCTGAAGAAGATGCAGCAGCATATATTGCGAAATATGTTCAAAAACCGGTAATAGCCTTCATTGCAGGTAGAACTGCACCTCCCGGAAGACGTATGGGACATGCCGGTGCAATTATTTCCGGCGGAAAAGGCACTGCCGAAGAGAAAATTAAAGCACTTAAAGAAGCAGGTATTTTTGTCGTAGAAACACCTGCAAAAATTGGTCAAACAGTTCTTGATGCTTTGAAAAAAGGAATTCCGACACAAAAAAGAAAGCAAGGAAGACCGCCAAAGACTGAGGTTACTGTTGCTAAAGCAGTAGCTCCCGTAGTGACTGATGCTACTCCAAAAAGAAAGCAAGGAAGACCGCCAAAGACTGAGGTTACTGTTGCTAAAACTGTAGCTCCTGTGGCTACTGAAGCTACTCCAAAAAGAAAACCCGGAAGACCACCAAGAGCTGAAGGTGCAGTTGCGAAAGCAGTAGCTCCCGTAGTGACTGATGCTACTCCAAAAAGAAAACCCGGAAGACCACCAAGAGCTGAAGGCGCAGTTGCAAAAGCTGTAGCTGCCGTAACACCTGAAGGAACTCCCAAAAGGAAGCAAGGAAGACCACGCAAGAATGAAAGTGCAGTTGTAAATGCTGTAGGTTCGGAAATTGTTGATACACAAGAAGCAAAAGCAAAAAAAGAAGCAGCTCCGAAGAAACCCAAGAAAGTCATTGACACATCAAATATGACTCCTTTGGAAAGAGCAATAGCTCGCAGAAGAGGCAGACGCAAAAAAGGAATTACTGTAACGACTGCTAAACCTCCTGTTGACTTAAGACCGGTTGAAGAACCTGTGGTTAAGTTTCCGGATAATCCTAAAAATGTGATTGTATTTGATTCAAACGATGATAATGCAAACAACAATGAATAGAATTGAAGATTAAACGTCTAAATTTAGAAGCGATGTTACTAAACATCGCTTTTATTTTTGAAAAAAAATCAAATGATTTGAGATAAAAAACAAACTAATGTGTTATTATAATTATGGAGGACTCAATGTCGAATAAAACTTTAGCAATTATCAAACCTGATGCAACCGCTAAAAATGTTAGTGGTGAAATCATAGCAGCTATACAGCAAGCAGGATTCAGAATCTTGGGTATGAAACTAACAAAAATAAGCCCGGAAGTAGCCGGAGAATTTTATGCAGTTCACAAAGAAAGGTCTTTCTATGGCGAACTCATTGCCTATATGACAAGCGGCACTATTGTTCCTCTTGCTTTAGAAAAAGACAATGCCGTCGAAGAATTCCGTAAACTAATCGGTGCTACAGACCCTAAGAAAGCTGATGCGGGTACAATTCGTGCGAGATTCGGTACCGGAATAGAAGCAAATGCGATTCATGGAAGCGATTCTGACGAAAACGCTTTACGTGAAATTGGCTTTTTCTTCCCCGAAAGTGAAATAGTCGCTGTAAACAAATAGTTAATTCGAGTATAGATGACAAAATTTGATACGATAAAGCAAGAAATAATCCACAAAAATCCTTATTGGATTTATCGGAAAGACGAATACTTGATGCCAAATGATGAAGTCGGCAATTACTTTTTTGTCGAGACACCCGGCTCAGTATTTGTAATTCCACGATTAAATGACGGAAAATTTATCCTTGTCAAGCAATTTCGTTATCTAAACGGCAAATTCAGTATCGAATTTCCTGGTGGTGGGATAAAGTCAGCCGTCAGTATCGAAGAAAATGCCAAAAATGAACTAAAAGAAGAAGCAGGATTAATCGCCGGTTCGCTCAAAAAAATTGGTGAGTTCAATCCATTGAATGGAGTAACGAACGAAATTTGTCATGTGTTTTTTGCTGAAGAATTGAGTTTTGAAGATAATAATCCGGATGCCGGAGAGGAATTTTCGATATTGTCTTTTAACGAAATAGAGATTGATTCGTTAATCAGAAGTGGCGAGTTGTGGGATGGAATGACACTTGCTGCATGGAGTTTATATAAATTGTGTATCAAAGGAGTTTAGAAAATGAAAGTATTGTTTGCCATCTTAATTTTGACTGTTCTGATTGGCTCGGAAAGAGTATATTCTCAACAAAAAGCAAGCCCCGGAACAGAACCGGTAGCATATTCAATCAGGGTGAATTTTCCTGTTAATGTCCATCATACTTACACCTTCACCGAGATTTCAAAAATCACACGAAATTTTAGTGACGGTACATCAAAGCAATTCAATAGAGAATTGACATATTTCTTTGGCTTGAGAGCGCCAAATGATGCGTCCAAAGATGGATTCAACCAAGTTGAAGTAACAGTAGATTCCTTGAGATACAAATTCTCCGATGGAGATACTACATATTATTTCGATTCCCAAGCCGATGATATGAGAATGCCCGGTATTGATGATTATTTAATCAGTGCCATCCCTTTAGGTATGACCTACTCAGTTGTTTATTCTCCATACAATGAAATTGTTAAGATTGATGGCGATAGATTGGAAGCTCAGAGGGGATATCTCACAAATCCTGCAACCGGACCGAGTGATTCTTTACTCAAGTACACATGGTTAATCGGTTTATCAGATTTTGTATTGAGTAATTATTTCGACATCGTGAAATCAATCCCGCCTACATTCAAAGCGGCTAAAGATACTACTTGGACAGCTGCTGTTCCGGTATCAATCGAAAATTCACAGTTTGTTGATTCTGCAAAATTTACTCTAAAGCAAATTACGCCGAAAAATTATGTTTTAGAAGGTCAATCTGAAATGTTCACGCCTCTTCCTACAAATGCCCGCATGTTCAATATTATGAAACTTTTGCCTCTATCAGATGTCAAAGGCACTGCTAATTACACATTGATGATACATCCTCGTGGAACTGTAAACGAATTTAAAGCCGTGTATAAGGTGGATTTAACTTATCCGCTATTGTCTGACGAATTTAAACAAACAATTGAAACAACGAGACATTGGAAATTAGATAATATGTATATGTGGTAAACCTTTAAACATGTTTTTGCTATTTGGCAAAAATTGCTTATCTTAGAATATGGTATGATATATATTATCATATCATATTTTTTTTTCAGGGGGTTTGCAATTTCTAATATATTTATGATAATAAAATGAGCAAGAGAAAGTCCAATTTTAAGGAAATTATTTCGCCGATTGATGTAATTCCTGTAATTGTAATTCTAATCGGTTTGTTGATAGCCTTTTTTTTCGAGGATAGTGCAGTCCGACTAATCGGAGTCAGTGTAGCTGTACTCGGAGCGGTATCATTATTCATGCTAATTTCGCAGCGTAACTCCGATGTGGTCCGAAATCCATTCCCGAAAAGCTCGGAAGGGCAGGATTTTGAAGTAACCACAACAAAAGATTATTCAGGCACTCGACGTACTGTAGAAAATTTCGAGGAATCTTTCGGCAAAGATGATGAATTTCCAATGAATGAAAAAGCCTATATGAAATTCGATTCTGAAGCCGAAAAATCAAAGCATGAGCCTACTAAAACAACATCAAAACCTTACGCAGCCGAATCACGTTCGTCCGGATTTTCGTATAACGAAAGCACTTCGGGAATGCGGATTGTCGGCATTACGAAACGTACTCATAGTGCTGTTTCAATTGCTCCCGAAGAATTAGCAAAAAATACTGAATTGGAAGAGAAAATTCTGATTAAGGACAATATTAATGCTGAAAACACATACACAAATGTTGCTGAAGACATTGAAGAATACGATTTAAACGAACAAGAACAGCAAAGCGAAAATAAGCCGGAACCTGTTTCTCAATCAGTACTGACTACTGATGAATTCAATGAACTCGAAGAGATTTATGATGTACAAGAGATGGAGCCGATAATTGAAGAGCTTGCCGGGCCGGTAGAAACGCATCAAAAAGTAATTGAAGAAGAGACAGAAATTCCGATTAGTCAACCAAAAAGATTCACCGAGAAAAAAATTGACATGCCCATTTCGGTATTTACCGAAATAGACCAAATACTTGGGGAAGAGCCTCGTAAGGAATTTGAATACTTTTTATCACGGATTTTGATTATTATTCGTTCGATAACAGATTCGCGGACAGCCTTGTTCTTACTTGCTGATTACGATAACAACGAATTTATAGTCGAAGCTTTTGCCACAAATAAGCCGGAATTGCTCTCAGGCAAAAAGCGAATTCCAATTTCGACCGACATTTTAAGCCAAATCTTAGGAAATGCAAAGCCTGAGATACTGACGGACATTAACCCGTCTGCAGAACTTGATTTGATACCATATTACAACCAATATTCTCAGACGATGTCCTTTGTTGGTGTGCCTGTATTTTGGGGCGAACACCCCGTTGGTGTTCTATGTGCCGATTCAACTTCAAACGATGCTTACAGCTCGTCAACAGTAGCATTCTTGGGGCACTTCACAAAGCTAATATCTGCACTAATCAAAAGCTACACGCAAAAGTATGATTTATTGCAAGCATCAAAAACCTTAGAAGCAGTCAACTTGTTCAATTATATTGCTACATCAAGCAAAGACGGTACAGAAAATTTGGCTGAAACTATAGTAGATTCGGTATCGCGAATTTTTGACTATCAAACTACAGGTGTAATAGGTTTCAATTCCGAAAAGCAAATTTGGGAGCTTAAAGCCGTCAAATCTGCATTCAACTACAACGTAGGACAGGAAATAACATTCGAAGATTCAATCGTTGGAAATACAATCACATCTTGCAAAACATTCAGAAATACTGCAAAAGAAATTCGCGGTGTAAGGCATACAAAGTTTGAACCGAAATTAGAATCGGGTGAATTTATTAGTATTCCGCTTCGTTCTGCAACAGGGGTCTATGGGGCAATGTTTGTCGAAAATGTGTCGGCAAACCATTTATCAGATTTTGATATTACGATTTTAGAAATTCTCGGCATCCACGCCGGAAATGCTATCGAACGTATGCACCTGATGGAAAGTCTGAATCGTTCGCAACTTCTTAACCACGAAACAGGGTTGCTCAATCCAACTGCTTTTTATAAGCGAATTGAAGAAGAAATGGACAGAAGTCGAGATATGCACAATGATTTGACATTATGTATATTCAAAATTGACAAGTATGCAGCGCTCGACCCGGAAAAGCATTGGGACCGTTTTGAATTTGCTCAAATGATGGTGATAGAAAAGGTAAAGAAATATCTTAAGCAATATGAAAAATTTGGACATATTGATGAATCCACTTACGGTGTAATTTTCGTTGCCAAAGAATCAAATCAAGTAAAATTAATTGCCGAACGAGCCAGAGCCGAAATTGCAAATACGGTATTGAACGTTGACGGAAGTAAATTCAGCGTCACATTGAGCATCGGAATAGCAGGACTATCGAACTCCGACCACGATATATCGTCGTTTATCAATAACGCAGGTAGTGCATTAAACAAAGCACTTGAACGTACTAACAATGTGCACTTGTTTTACTAATACCTTAAATCGTTTATGAAACGCGAAAAAATAACAAATCAACTTCTCGATTTGATTCTAAATTCTGAAGTTCCATTGAGGCTTTTGGACATTTCAAAGTCCATGGGAATCAAATCGGATACCGACGAATATGAGATGTTGCAAAATTCTCTCGAACATCTTATCGGAACAGGCGTAATCGAAAAAACCCCTAAACGTCGTTATATTCTTAAGCAAAATGAATCTGATTCGGCTATTACAGGTACGATTAGAATTCAAAACGATAAAGGTATTATCGAAACTCAACTGTCTTTTGCTCCTAAAGTCAGCATTCAAACTCGAAATTTGAATACAGCACTCGACGGAGATAAAGTTGTAGTTCAGCTTCATGCCCAAAAGAAGGGCAAAAAACCTCGCGGTGAAGTAACAAAAATCATCGAACGTAATAATACAGCAATCGTCGGCACAATAGATTACAACGGCTATTATTACTTCCTAATACCTGACGAAGCACATTATTATGTTGATTTTCTGATTCCGGAAACAAAACTCAAAGGTGCCAAAAAGGGCGATAAAGTCAAAACAAGTTTACTGCAATGGGATGACCCGCTGCAATCTCCAACTGCTGAAGTAAAAGAAATCATCGGTAAATCGGGTGTACCGGTTGTAGAATTTGATTCAATAATTCGTGAATTTGAATTGCCGACTGAATTTCCTGACGGTGTCATGAAAGAACTCGCAGCTGTAGTCCCGGATATTAAGCGAAAACCGCCCGGCAGGATGGATTTGCGAAATCAACTGATTATAACAATTGACCCATTCGATGCGAAAGATTTTGACGATGCTTTGTCCTTAGATATGCTACCAAACGGCAACTACAAACTTGGAGTGCATATAGCTGACGTTAGCCACTATGTTCCCGAAAATAGCGAAACTGACATTGAAGCACGATACCGAGGCAATAGCGTTTATCTCGTTGATAGAGTAGTGCCGATGTTGCCCGAATTGCTTTCTAATGAAATTTGCTCATTGAATCCAAATGTACCTCGCCTTACATTTTCCGTTTTTATGGAAATTGACATGAAGGGCAATGTAGTTGATTACGAAATCGCCGAATCAATAATCAAAAGCAAAAGACGCTATAATTACGATGAAGTATTGGAAATTATTGAATGATTGTACTCCAAGATTGGTGATTTTTTCGGAAGGAATATCAATCATAGTGGCAAGCAAATCATTTCCAAACTTTGAATTATTATCAAGTCCTTTGATGAAATTCCCGAATTCATCGAAGACTAAGAGATTCAGCTTAATTTTATTATTGTCAATGTGATGGGATATTACTCGGAAATTTTTCGGCTTCACATTGGAAGTATAATCAATAATACCGGAAAAATATTCAGAATGTAAAAATGACGGAGTAACTTCAGTAGTTTGGATTGTACCTGTAGTAATAATATCCTCGGGCATTTTGACAAAGACATGCCATTTGAATAAAACCGTATCTGCTCCTCTTATCGCAAGGAAATTGTAGATAGTGGTGGCGTCGGGTTTGACGGTTAAACTGTCAATCGGGTCGTAATTCCTGCGTAAATTTTCAATTCTAATTTTTTCAGCGCCCTCAAATTCCCAAGATAATTTGGCAGATTCACCCTTCTGAATTTCCGAAACAGCAGGGAAATAGAGCGGCTTGATGGCTACTTCTTTGGGTGTAGAGCACGAAATAGCAGTCAGCGCTGATATTAAAACAGCGAATGACAGAAATAAAATATGTTTTTTAAAGTAGCACTTATTCATATAAGCAATTTATATCAATTTACTTTTTTGAAAAAATAAATTTTCCATTTTCTGAGCAATCTATGTAAATTTTATCTCCTGAACTAAATTCTCCTGATAACAATTTGACCGATAAAGGGTCAGTAATATACTTCTGAATGGCACGTTTGAGCAGTCTGGCGCCAAATTGCGGGTCGAACCCGATATTTGAAAGCCATTCTAACGCAGAATCAGAAACTTCGTAAGCAATATTTTTCAGTTTCAGCATTTTACCAAGTCTTGCTAACTGAAGTTCGGCAATTTTTTTAATTTCTGTACTTGTCAAAGGTTTGAAAAGAACTATTTCGTCAACTCGGTTTAAGAATTCGGGTCTTAATCGCTTGTGTAATTGTTCTACAATAAGCATTTTAATGTCAGCCATAATCTCGTCACGATTGCTTTCATCAATCAAATTCAGTTTATCTTGGATAAATTCCGTACCCAAATTTGATGTCATTATGATGATTG
>Ga0351930_1075_pt1 | contig 18559 bp, 17 predicted proteins | sample BONcelT113001E10_FD_205823 | JGI IMG/M metagenome (GOLD analysis project Ga0351930, IMG submission 205823) | Enriched cells from coal bed in the Powder River Basin, Montana, United States - BONCAT cells T11 rep2 HSBNCT.T11.300.1.E10 ...
TTTCCTCCCTCGCTCAAAGATCTGTTTAAACCAACTATCAAATAAAGATTTGTATCGAGGAAAAATATGCAAGCGGGAGAAAAGCCGATTTAGTTTATGAGCCGGCGGCGCATCACAATGAGCGCGGTGGGAAAGAGTACGCAGGGGAAGGCCGCGAGATAGGCAACCGACCAGAGCTGCCCTAATCCAACTTTTCCAAGGGCCAGGTCGCGGAAAAGGTCCACCAGGTGCGTGAGCGGCAGGGCCTGCGAGATAATCCGGGCCCAGGCCGGAAGGGCATCGGTCGGAAAAAAGGTGCCGCTGAACAGAAACATCGGCGTGATGATGAGAAAGATGGGCAGGTTGAACATATCGATGCTTGGCACGATGCCCGTGAACACCATACCCAGCGTTCCGAAAGCCAGCCCTCCTATAAACGAGAGGGGAAGGATGAGCAGAGCGTGCGGGTATTGGACGAGCCCGAACATGCTTACCACGAAAAGCATGATTGCGGTGGCAATGACAGATTTGGTGGCCCCCCACACGATCTCGCCCGCTATAATGTCTTCGAGCGACAACGGAGTAGCCATCATTGCATCGAAGGTCTTCTGGTAGTACATGCGCACGAAGGAGGCGTAAGTATTTTCAAAGAAAGCATTGTACATCGCCGTGATCGAAAGAAGGGCAGGGGCGATAAAAACAACGTAAGGGATTTGCACCCCATTATGGGGCACCTCGCCGATCAGGGCGCTCAGCCCCACGCCAAATGCCGTGAGGTAGAGGATCGGTTCCAGCAGCGGTACGAGAAAATTCACGAGCCATATTTTTCTGTAAACCAAAAGGTTGCGTCTCCACACATGCATGAACCGACGCGAAATATTGCGGACCAGGAAAAACTCATTCATTCGCGGAGTTCCCTTCCGGTGAGTCTCAGAAAAACATCCTCCAGGGTTGCCATCCTCTTGATGCAGGTCTCCTTGCAGAATTGATCACCAATCATGTCAAACAGACGTTCCGTTTCACGACCATATATGATTATCCGGTGGTCCAGCATATCGTGGGTAAATCCACGCGAGCGCACAAAGTCACGCGCATCCGAGCCGGGATTGACAATTTCGACGACATGATCTCCCGCGTAGCGCTGGACCAGTTCGGCGGGTTCACCCTCAACCAGTATCTTCCCATGGTCCATGATAATGAGTCTGTCGCACAGCCTGGATGCTTCGTCCATATAGTGGGTAGTGATGAAAATCGAGAGGCCGTTCGCGCGCAAAAGCTCCAGGCGTTCCCATACCTGGTGGCGGGATTGGGGGTCGAGGCCGCTGGTCGGCTCATCCAAGATCAAAAGATCCGGATTATTGATAAGGGCTCGTGCAAGCACGAGACGGCGCATCATCCCGCCGGACAGGTTCGTTACCTTTTCATCCTTCCGGTGTTCGAGCGCGATGAACTTCAGTAATTCACCGGCGCGTTCCCGCGCCGGATGCCGCGGGATATCGAAATAGCGGGCGAATACCTCCAGGTTTTGTATGACGGAAAGATCCGGGTCGAGATTATTTTCCTGCTGGCAAACGCCAATTCTTGCTTTGATGGCTCTCAAGCCGGTGCGCGCGTCGATGTCGAAAACTTTCAGGCTCCCGGAAGTCATCGGTGAAAAACCATATATCATGCGTATGGTCGAAGTCTTCCCCGCCCCGTTTGGCCCCAGCAGTCCCAGACATTCACCCGGCAACAGTTGAAAGGTCACTCCGTCAACCGCCATTACATTATCGAAGACCTTCCTGAGGTCCCTCGCATCGATTATGTACCCTTGTTCTTCAGACATGGCAGGGGTATCCCAAAAGAGACTCTGGTCAGGTATGATCAGACTTTGTTGCCCAAAACCGTGAGGATAAGTCGAAAGCCCGTCAAGAACAAGGGTTTAATCAGATCCAGATTGGTGGGACTCTCCAAAAGACGGGAATTCTAAGAAAGGGTATCGGATTAGTCCATGCGGGGCAGTCATGGCCGTTCGCCAGGAGTGAGGAAACCTGGCGGGCGCATCCTCCTGAATCAACAGCGATGGAGGCAACCCGCTGATTTTGGCCACTCCAGGACCTCAACTCTTGGGGGGGGGTTGAGGTCCTGGAGTGAGGTACTCGGTGCCGACGGCCAGGGACGGGGCAACCTGTCTTTTCGAGCCGATCGGGTTTCGAGCGGATTGGCTGACAACACAGGGTTATCTCGAATGTTCCGGGTGGTAGTACGGGGGATATTTGCTTACCCTGTCGCCGTTTTCATGCATTTGCACTTCCGGCGAGCTGAAAGCGGGCGCTCTGTCATCATCATCCACCCTGCCCACACGAGGCTCGGGATAACTTACAGCCACAAAAAGCACTAACGTGAGTAACAATTTTAAGTAACTCATTTCAGGAACTCCTTTCCGTCTTGAAAAGTTCCGGCTATTCGCTTGTTTAAAGGCAAAAACAACATCCGCCTAAAGGTAATCACTCCGTAGTAGTAGCGGTGATTATATGCGGATAATTATTATGACGGAGTGGGGACAGATTTGGTTTACGTATGAGTGGCTAGGGCCGATGCGTGACCCTTTCCTCGATTGTCCAGTCATCGACGTCAATGTATTTGAATCCCCGTGGCTCGTCGGGCAGAATTACCCGTGAAATCCCCGCATTTATGATGACCCGCTTGCATAACAAGCAGGGTGATACTTCGGAGACGGGCAGGCCCGAGTCGACCTCGATGCCGACGAGATACAGGTCGGACCCCGCCATGTCGAGCCTCGATGCATGTATGATAGCATTCATCTCGGCGTGCACCGCCCGGCAGAGTTCATAGTTCTGGCCGGATGGAATATTCCTCTCGGTCCGGATGCAGTAGCCCATATCTATACAGTTGGTTGTCTGCCGGGGGGCACCATTGTACCCGGTGCTGATGATCTGATCGTTCTTAACGACCACCGCGCCGAACCTGCGCCTGAGACAAGTACTTCTCAACGCGACGGATTTGGCGATATCGATATAGTATTCGCTTTTGGTCGGCCTGTTCACGTCTTCTCCGATTGAATGAAGGAAAAAAGTCACCTGAACTCTTGCGTTTTATGTCCACTCGGATGGAATACTATTTAGATCACGATCACCCGAAAATTCAACCGAAAATCCGCGCCGGATTAAAGCATATTAGCCGGTGTCGAGGCGACTGCTTATACTGAATGTCTCAGGCACCCCGCGCTAACCTGGGCTCTCACGGGCGAGGAATTCTTGCCGGCCAAGCGAGAAATCTGACCGTCATTATCAGGGGAACGCTCCGTCATTCCTTGAATATGCTAGGGATTCGAAAGGGGAAGGAGATTGTGCCCTGTACGTCGGGGGTGTCGGATGTGATGCCGATCCCCACTCCAATATCGACGAAGTAGTCCCTGGCCAGAGCATAGGTAAGCCCAACCCGAAAAACACCCAGCCTGGTGCTCGATCCCAGAGCGTTTTCGCCGTTGATTTTCGAGTGTCCGGTGAAGCGCTCGTCCCATTGGAAGTTGATGGAAGTCTCAGGATTCAGGGCAACCGCCAAGCCCATGTTGAAGCCCATCGTATCGCCGGGTTCAAGATCGAAGCCGTTCACATTATCAGCGAAATTGGCCGTGTAGTTGAGCCCCCCAAAAAAGGCGACGGGTTCTCGAAGCTTGACCGTGGAAAGAAGAAACTGCACTCCATGAGTCCCGAATCCGAGCGCCGGCGGTTTGGTGGTCTCAGCCGTTGGCGCTCGCCATCGCACACCGCCAATCAGGTCGGGAATCCATCCTTTTTCCTGCATGAGTTGCTTGCTCAGAGCGAACTCGAAATCCCCAATTCCTGAATTGGAGCGTGTCCGGCTGAGGGTATCCGCAATGACCGTGTGTTCGGAATCATAGCGGTAGGGGAGCCTGGCCTCGACTTGTGAGTCCCACGGCAATCCAAGGCGGAAGGAGAGGGTGGAAATAAGCGAGTCTCGCTTAATTCTTGAAGACAATATGTCGCCGAGCGCGAGAAAAGGGACGGCGTCCACGAGAATTACGACGCCATTGATGTTTACGACATCAAACGAAGAATGGGCGTAAGTGATGCTTGGTTCGATTTCGAGGGTCCATTTCGGCAAAAGAACCGCGTTTCGCCCGATGAGTACCTGTTCAAGAGCCGACCTGGCAAGCCGCTCCTCTTCTTCTCTTTCTTCCGGGGTCAGCGGCGCGGCGGGTTTGGCTGGAGATGAGGGTGTCGGATCGGCCGCCGAGGTTCTTTTTGGCTCCGCGGAGGTCCCGGCACGCTGATCGGCGCTTGGAACGGCACTGGGAATTGGACCTTGTCGAAGCGCCCGGATTTCCTGTTCCAGAAGCTCGACTCGCCGCTGCAGGCTCTCGATTGCCTTGTCACGTTCGCGCAACGCGTCCCTGCCGGGTTCCCTGTTCTCAGCGCGGATCTTTTTCGCGGGTCCCTTGTGCTCGGGGTCGGCGCCCAATGCGCGCGCGGGACTTAGTATCAAAAGGAGGGAAAGAAAGGTGATATTTAGAAGAAGCTGAATTGGTGAAACGCTTTTCAGATAGAGGAAAAAACGCATTCGTCAGCGCCTGGTTAAGGGTGCGGAAGTCAGAGAGAGTGCTCTGCCGATTGCCCCACCGTCCGGGATCAGGAAGTCTTCCTTCTCGGGTTTGAGTCCGGCAGGCAAATCGGGGCCTCTACCGATAACGAAAAAGCCGATTCCGCCTTTCCAGATATCGACAAAGCGATCTGCCTCCATGATGACAGTACCGAAGGCGGGGTCCGAGATGACCGCCTTGTTGCCTCTTATACCACGAAAAACCACGAAGTGGTCAAGCCCCTTTGATTTTATGGGTACGATCGCCGGTAGATTCATGCTCAGCAGGTCCGCCAGGGTCATATCCGCATACCCCTTGCCGTCGTAGCCCCTGGATTCGACAAACCGTTTGAGATCAAACAGGGAAAACCCGCCCCGGTTCCGAATCTTGACCGGATCGGTGATGCGGAGAATGGAGGTGATGATGACGGCCTCAGAAATCTTGTCGCCGTAGTGGTGAGTAAGAATCGTGGAAAGGGCCGCTGAACCGCAACTGAGGTCCCACTTTTGACGTACCGTGCTTTCGTTTCGGATCTCAATGAGAGACCGGAATGACTTGATGCCTCGAGGGCCACGGGAGCCGGGGTGATCCTTCCCACTTACCGCCCCCGCGGGCGCGGTCCCAAGGCCAATGATGATGAGGATGATTATTGAAAGCCAATACTTCAGCATGGCTCAGAAATTTCCCACTCCGCCAATGCCCCGGGTGCTGCCGGAGGTATTGAGTTGTTGTATAGCTCCGACGGTGGAGTTAATGTTTATGACAAGGTTTGTTATCACCTTGACGTTGGAACTGACAGCGACGACATTTACAAGCGCATTGTTGGTGAGTGTGGAATTATTGAGAATGACTTGTCCGTTTGAACCGGCAATCGGACCGAGGTTCTTCACTTTGATGTCGCCTGTTCCACTGATCGCGGGGTTTGCGTTATTGAAGGCGAGACTCACGCCCTGGTCCGTGCGTTGCGCGTTCACCGACGTACCGGCGGTAACCTGATCGAGCTGGTAGTCCGTCATCTCGATCATCGCCTGAACCGGACCCGCTCCCATTGCGAGCAGCGCGACGGTTATCCCTGCCATTAGCATGCGTTTCATCATGTACCTCCGGAAGAATGCTTTCGAGCGGCTTAACGGCCGAACACGTTGACCTGATTGATCGATCTTAAACCACTGACATCGGGGGAGCTTGGCGACTCCGTCGGGCTTCCAGGCGCCCTGCCAATGAAACCCGCGACGTTGATACCGGTTGCTACAGAATTGGAGCTGCCGACTGTGGACGAAAAAGACTTGATATCGACCCGTGAATTTACGATGTTAATGGCATGGATCGAATTATCGACCTTGACGGAGTTGTCTATCTCGCCCCTGTCGGCCTGGAGACTGTTGGAGGATTTATTTCTTGTATCATAGCTGTCGGAGGTCCCCGCCGTGACGAAATCCATCTGCTGATCCGTCAGCGGATTCATCGCGAATGCAGCGGAGGTGGTCAGCATGATTGTCACAGCAATTATTGCGGGGATTCTGAAACTTTTCATTTGGTTCTCCTTGTGGACTGATCGCCAATGGATAGTGATTCGCGCTTTCGGCCGTAAGATATTAAAGAAACGGGAAACCGGCTAGTGGGAGTACACCCCATTTTGTGAATGGGTAATCGGCGCCGGCGGTAGAGGGTTTAGCTATTACCCAGGTATAAGCCATGGATTTTTAATGTTTTTCTAGCTAAGTCCACAAAGGCCTCCAAAAGTCGTGGGCCCGGGAATTGATTTGATTAGACTCTTCCAGGTATTAATGTATTGATCTAATCCAGTGGTTATTGTTCGCCTCAAACGGATATCGCGCCATTGCGGCAGGAGTGGCAACCGCGCCAATTTGGCCGCGGATGGGTCAAACAACGGCCCGAGTAGGCATGTGTGTTTCCCTGGAGGCCGAATGTACCGTCCCTTGAGTTCGGTAAAATACCCGGCAGGAGAGGCTTTCAGGGCCATCATCCCGACGCGCCTCGCTGATTCTATCCGGCGAAGGCGCAGGCATACCGGGAGAAAAGGCGCCGCATGACTTCGACTATTTTCCTCCAGCAACTGATAAACGGTATTTCGGTAGGGAGCCTTTATGCCCTGATAGCCATTGGATATACCATGGTCTACGGCATTTTGCGCCTTATCAATTTCGCTCATGGCGATCTGCTGATGGTCGCGGCCTACTCGGCAATTTATGGAATCATGATCTTCTCCCTCCCCTGGTACTTATCATTTCCTATCGCCATCATTACGACCGGTATCATCGGAATACTGCTTGATCGAGCAGCTTATAAACCGCTTCGCGAGGCGCCGCGAATCTCGCTTCTCATCTCTGCTATCGGTGCTTCCTTCCTGATGGAAAACCTTGCGCTGGTCATCGTCGGCGGTGTCCCCAAACCCTTTCCGCGACCGGAATTTTTCTCGAAAGTGATTGTGGTTGGAGATCTTCACATACAGGTGCTCACTATTTATACGCCATTAATAACGATAGTGCTCCTGATGGGACTGCTCTACATCGTTTACCGCACAAGGGCCGGCAAAGCCATGCGCGCGGCCTCCCGCGACTTTGAAGCAACCCGTTTGATGGGAATCGACCTCGACAGGATCATATCGCTTACCTTCCTTCTCGGCTCATGCATGGCGGCGGCCGGCGGCATAATGTGGGCGATGAAATATCCACAGGTAAACCCCTTCATGGGAATATTTCCGGGCATCAAGGCGTTCATAGCCGCGGTCCTCGGTGGGATCGGAAACATCATGGGGGCGGTTATCGGCGGGTTTCTTCTCGGACTCGGCGAGATAATGCTGGTGGCTTTCATGCCCTCGCTTGCGCAGTACCGCGATGCCTTCGCTTTCGTCATACTTATCCTGGTACTCCTTTTCAGGCCTACCGGAATTATGGGGGAGCCCATAATCGAATGAAACGATTTTTCCGCGCTCCGGAGACCCAGGGCCCATGAAAGCTGAATGGAAATTCGGGCTCAACATCGCCGCCGTGCTTTGCCTGGCCGGCATTCTCTTCCTCTTTTCCCGGTACGGCTCCGCTTACCATGTGCGCATTCTGAACAACATGGCGATTTTCATAACTCTTGCCGTGAGCTACAACCTGGTAAACGGAATGTGCGGAATACTGCACCTCGGTCCCAACGCTTTCGTGGCTATCGGCGCCTACACCTCGGCGCTTCTCACGATGACGCCCCTTGAAAAGCAGATGAACTTCATAATCGAGCAGTTGGTCTGGCCGCTCAATGTGATTCAGGTCCCTTTCGCGGTATCGCTTGTCGCCGGCGGTGTGATGGCCGCGCTATTCGCCTTTGTGATCAGCTTTCCGGTCTTCAGGGTACGCGGCGATTACCTGGCGATTGTCACATTCGGCTTCGGGGAAGTGATAAGAATCCTGTGCAATGCCGCCCAGAGCCTGACGAACGGACCTCTCGGGCTCAAGGGCCTGTCGCCTCGCACCGACCTGTGGTGGTCCTGGGGGATTGCCGTTGTGACCGTATTGCTCATTGCAAGATTTGTCGACAGCAGCTATGGACGCGCCATCAAAGCCATCCGGGAGGACGAGACGGCGGCCCGCGCGATGGGAATCGATCCTTTCCGCCATCTTTTGCTCGCTTTCCTGATAAGCGCCTTCTTTTCCGGAATTGCCGGAGGATTGCTCGCCCATCTCATCACGACCATCTCACCCACTCTTTTCACGTTCATGATGACTTTCAATCTGCTCATAATGATTGTGGTGGGGGGGCTTGGGAGTACAACGGGAGCCATTCTGGGAGCGGTCCTTTTCTCCTGGGGAGGCGAGGCCCTTCGGATAGTCGAGCAGCCCATGGACCTCGGGTTATTTTCCATACCCGGAATTCCAGGAATGCGCATGGTTGTGTTCAGCTTCATCCTGATGCTGGTGATCGTGTTTGCCAGGAAGGGCATAATGGGCAGGGCCGAATTCAGTTGGGACCTGCTGAGACGCGGGCGCGTCCCGGAGTCGAGGGGGTCCGATACCCGGCCATGACTGCCCTTTTTGAAATGCGCCACGTTGGAAAGCGGTTCGGCGGACTAGCCGCGGTGGATGATTTTTCTATCTCCATTGGCGGTGGTGAACTGGTAGGGCTTATCGGTCCTAACGGAGCGGGCAAAACAACCGTTTTTAACGTAATCTCCGGCTTCATTCCGCCAACGGGTGGAGAAGTTTTCTGGAAAGGCGCGTCCATCACGGGTTTTCCGGCACATCGGGTAGCGGCCGCCGGCATTGCGCGTACTTTCCAAAACATCAGACTCTTTGGCGACATGAGCGTTCTGGAAAACGTGATGGTTTCTTTCCACCATTCGCTGAGATCGAACTTCATGCATGCTATGCTGGGAACTCCGAGACACCGGAAAGAAGAGAGCCGGATCCGCCGGGAATCGATGAGTTGCCTCGAAGAAACGGGCCTCGCACATCTTTTTGCCGAAAAAGCCGCAAATCTTCCCTACGGCCAGCAGCGAAAACTCGAGATAGCCCGCGCGCTCGCCACGAGGCCGCGACTGCTTCTTCTCGATGAGCCCGCCGCTGGAATGAATCCTTCCGAGACCATGGAGCTTGCGGCGCTGATTCGGCGCATAAGGGACAACCATGGGACCGGCATTTTTCTGATAGAGCACGACATGAAGTTCATTATGAGGTTGTGCGAACGCATAAAAGTCCTCGATCACGGACAATCGATCGCCGAGGGCGCGCCGGCTGATATCAGGAAAAACCTTGCCGTTATAAAGGCATACCTCGGGAGCACGGGTTATGCTTCGAGCTGAGGGTCTGCAGGTTTACTACGGCGGGATTCATGCGCTCAGGGGAGTCGATCTCAAAGTGGAGCAGGGTTGTATCGTTACCCTCATCGGCGCGAACGGGGCCGGCAAGTCCACCGTGCTCCGGGCGATTGTCGGTCTGGTAAAGCCGCGCTCCGGGTCAATCGTTTTTCGTGGAGAAGAATTGACGCGCCTGGGTACTCATCGGATAATCCGCCGCGGGATCGCGGTCAGCCCCGAGGGAAGGCGCGTATTCCAGAATTTGACGGTCATGGAGAACCTCGAACTCGGCGCCTACAACCTGCCGGCGGCTGAACTGAGTTTGCAGCTTGAAAAGATGTTCTCGCTATTTCCTCGTCTCAAGGAGAGGAGAACGCAACTTGCAGGGACGCTCAGCGGCGGAGAGCAGCAGATGCTGGCCTTTGGGCGGGCGCTGATGAGCCGGCCCGAACTCGTCCTGCTCGACGAGCCCTCGCTCGGGCTTGCACCGCTCATGGTCGATGAGGTTTTCCGAACTATCGATCTGGTCAACAAGGAAGGCGCGACGATTCTGCTGATCGAACAAAACGCCATGGCTGCCCTCACCGTTGCGCACTATGCCTATGTTCTGGAGACGGGAAAAGTTGTTCTCGAAGGGCCAGGCAGCGATCTGCTGAAAGACGAGGGGGTCCGTCGCGCCTACCTGGGTGAATAAACCAATTAAAAGACACTGCTGCCCCGACCAGCCTTTTCCAATATCCCGGCTGGACCTAATGAATTCCGCCTCTTATGCTTTCACGGCGGCGGAAATCTGGGCGAGTGTTTTCTTGGCGTCTCCGAAAATCATCATGGTGTTGGGCTGAACGAAAAGCTCGTTTTCGATGCCGGCGAAACCGGGACTCATGCTTCTTTTCAGGACGAGCACGACCTTCGACTGACCCACATTGAGGATGGGCATCCCATAGATGGGACTGCCCGGCGTGCTCTTGGCCGCCGGATTGACCACGTCATTGGCCCCGACCACAATGGATACGTCGGTCCTTTGAAATTCGTCGTTAATGCTGTCGAGTTCGTAGAGCTGATCGTAGGATATGTTTGCTTCGGCAAGAAGGACGTTCATGTGTCCCGGCATCCGTCCCGCGACGGGATGGATCGCATACTTCACTTCAGTCCCTGCTTTTTCGAGAAGGTCCGCAAGGTCGCGTATGGCATGCTGGGCCTGGGCCACGGCCATCCCGTAGCCCGGGACCACAATCACGGAATTTGCAATCTTCAACAGCTCCGCGGCATCCTCCGGTGTTCCGTCGCGAACGGTTCCACTGGAGCAGTCCGGGCCAACGCACTCTTGCGCGACGGTAGCTCCGAAGGCCCCGAAGATGACATTCTTGAAGGAGCGGTTCATGGCCTTGCTCATGATCAGGGCAAGAATCAATCCGGAGCCGCCGTCCAGGGCCCCGCACACGATCAGCACGGGATTGTTCAAAGCGAAACCGGTTGCGGCGGCGGCGAGACCCGCATACGAGTTAAGGATGCAAATGACCACCGGCATGTCGGCCCCACCGATGCGCGCGACCATAAGAATGCCCAGGAGCAATCCAATCGTGAAAAGTACGTAGAAAAGTATTTGTTGAGTGGGCTGAATTATCAAGAGGACAATGAGCACCAGGGCTGTGGTGAGAAAAGCCAGGTTCAAGGCATTCTGCCCGGGAAAGGTTTGAGGACGGCCCGGCAGAATGCCCATCAATTTTCCAAAAGCCATCAGGCTCCCGGTCAGGGTAATGGTTCCCAGCAACACTTCAAAACCGATGGCCCCGGTATCGAAGCGTGAGAGGCTCGCGTGATGATTCCAATACTCGGCAACCCCGACCAGCGCGACCGCCAGGCCACCGAATGCATGAGAGAGCGCGATCCGCTCGGGCATCTTCGTCATTGGAATCCATAGGCCCATCGGAACCCCAATGATCGTTCCAACGACCAACCCCCCCAGTATCCACTCGTAAGTCACGATCCTGCTGTTGAGAAGAGTACCCAGGACGGCAGCCACCATTCCGAATACCGCCAGAAACATTCCGCGGCGCGCTGTTTCGGAATGGGAAAGCCCGCGCAGTCCCAGAAGAAACAGGACCGAAGCGACCAAAAGCGTGAGCAGGTATGCGGTCCCTCTTAAATCGATGCCGGCCATGTAATCATTGGCGTTCATGCTTGGCACCCTCTTTTCTCTTGAACATCCTCAGCATCCGGTCAGTTATGAGAAAGCCGCCCACCACGTTGACTGTTGCCGCGGCCACTGCCACGGCGCCCAGGATGGAGGTTGTCAGGTTTTTGTCCTCTCCGGCGATTATCAGAGACGCCACCAGGGAAATGCCTGAAATGGCGTTTGTAAAAGCCATGAGAGGGGTGTGAAGAAGCTGGGGTACCTTCGATATCACCTGATAACCGGCAAAAATCGACAAGGCGAAGACATAAAGGAGAATAATGAAATTACCGCATTCCATGCCGCCTCTCCCGAATGAGAATAATTGAAGGTGAGGTTAAAAAAGCTTCCTTTGTAACTATCGCAACCGGTCTTTTCTGACATCATTCCGGGGATCACTGACCACCGGCTAACCGGAATAATGCCTGGAGATCGTCTCATTGACTATTTCACCATGGTGAGTGATCACGCATCCCTTTAGGATGTCATCGTCGAAATTGAGTTGAAACCGCAGTTGATCGCGATCCCAGAATTCACTTATGAGGTTGAACATGTTCGAGGAAAACATCTGACTCGCATGCACGGCGACCCGTCCCGGAAGATTGCCAAGGCCGATTATCAGAACTCCTTCCATGTCGGATTCCTCGTCCAGCCTCGAACCGGCGACATTGCCGCCCGTCTCGACCGCCAGGTCCACTACCACCGATCCTTTGGGCATGCCACGGACCATCTCTTCGGTAACGATGCGGGGGGCCCCGCGGCCGAACACCTGGGCGGTGGTGATCACCACGTCGGAGGCGGCGCAAACCTTTTTCAAACCCTCTCTTTGCAGGGCCAACTGCTGTTCGGTCAACGCCTTGGCATAACCCTGACTGGTTTGGCCGGTTTCTCCCAGATCGATTTTGACAAAACGGCCACCCAGTGATTTAACCTGTTCCTCCACCTCGGGACGGGTGTCGAAAGCCTCCACGCGAGCCCCCAGTCTTTTTGCCGTTGCGATTGCCTGAAGACCGGCAACACCCGCTCCAATGACGAACACCCGGGCAGGTGTAATCGTACCGGCCGGAGTCATCATCATGGGAAAGATCCTGGCGAGACGCTCGGCTGCCAGAATGACTGCCACGTACCCCGCCAGGTTGGCCTGAGAGCTCAGCACGTCCATTTTCTGAGCTCGCGTAATACGGGGAATCATCTCGAGGCTGATGGCCGAGATCCGCTGGTCTCTAAATCTTTCGATCAGTGATCTCTCATTGAATGGATCCATCAGGCTGATGCATATAGAGTCCTGCTTCATCAGGAGGGCCTCGTCCATGGAAACCCCGCGAATGCTGAGCACCATGTCGGCTTCTCCGATCAGGCCGTTGCGATCAGTGACCACAACGGCCCCAGCCGCTGAATATGCTTCATCGGTGATTCCCAGTGACATTCCGAGGCCTGATTGGATTCGGACTTCCGCCCCTGCCTTGACGAGTTTGGAAACATGCTCGGTGATAAGTGCAACCCGGTTCTCTCGTTTGTGTAGTTCCCGAAGAACGGCAATTATCATAATGCGTGCTTTCTCCTGAAGACGTCATTATTGGTTCGGTGTACGGCCGGACTCATGATAGCAACGCGCTTGCTCCACGAGAGATTGCAAGGAGTACCAGGGTCGGCTGGATTGGCCGGAAATAGGCCGATCCCCCTATAGCTCGTTAGCCTTTGCCGTCCGGAAGACGGGCATGCGGGCCGAGTTTCGTGGAATGGATCAGGTCTTTCCTTCGGTAGAGAAGGTAATGGTTCTCTGCTTTTTCGCAACGTATTTTCCAACATTCTTCCCCCTGCTCCTCCGCGCTTGAGGGGCTGGGTAATGAGGGTCGGAGCAGCATTGGTTCGCGAAGGTTGAAGTCATCTCTAGCGGGGAGGGGAGCCGCTTCACACTATCTGCTCGAATTGCAGCTTTCTTGCATCAAGCAGGAGCCTAACAGGACACTGCCGCGTTTCCGGCTATTTATCGAAAAACCTGCCAGTGCGTCCTCTTAAAAACGGTGCTCCGGTCTGATCTTACCAATCCGTTACTCCGCTTGTATTTAGAATGACAAAGGCGGTTTAATACCATATAGTGCAAGCAGGAACTGTCTACATCAAGGGAAGTGTGTTCTCATTGCTGATGCCTGGTGTGCTTTGCAACAGCGAATTCCATCGCTCTAATGTAAACAGGAGGTGATATCTCGTGCGGCCATGGGGGAAGGGTAGCATATTGCGCAAGTGGTTCTGTATCGGTGTTCTTATCGCAATGATTCTGGTGGCGGTCCCCGGCATCGCTTCCTGCGCGCAGGACCTGGAAGTGCTCGTAGCACGGGGTGACACGTTGATTAATCTCTGCAATGATTATTTGGAGGAACCCGATGACTGGCCCAAGGTGGCCAATGCAAACTTCCATATCAAGGACCCTGATCTGATCTACCCGGGCCAGAAGGTGTCCATTCCGGCCATTCTTCTCAAGGGCGTGCCTGGAGGAGGCAGAGTAACGTTTCTGAAGGGTTCCGTCGATATACAGCGATCGGATGAAGAGCCCTGGGAAATTCTGGCGCCGGGTGAGCAGTTGACCGAGGGGATGCGCGTTCGAACCGGTGAAGATGGTATTCTGGAAGCGACCTTCGAAGATGCCTCAACCTTTTATATGAAGCCCGGCACCTGCCTCCAGGTATCCAAGGCCCGCAAGAGCGAAACGTCGAGTGTTATCGGCGAACTGTTTCTGGAAGGCGGCCGTATCATCACGCGAATAAAAAAAGCCACGGGAAGCGAACCCCGCTTCAAGATCCAGACTCCTTCCGCCGTCGCCGCAATCCGCGGAACCGAGTTCAGGGTAGCTCATGATTTACGGGACAACCGCACGCGGGTCGAGGTCATCTCGGGTTTAGTGTCGGCCAGCGGCAGACAGCGCAAGGTGCTGCTCGAGGAGGGGACTGGAACAGTTGTAAAGAAAGGAAGAGACCCGGAGAAGCCGGTTGAGTTATTGCCTCCTCCCTCGCTGGATGCGCCCGAGCCGCTTTATCGGAAGATGCCGATAGAGTTACACTTCAAGACGAACAGAGGTACTTCCGCCGTGGGAGTCTTGCTGGCAAGGGACCCCGAGATCAAGGACGTGATCAGGGATATCGTAGCCGGGCCGGAGACAGCCGCAATGACGGATATAGCCGACGGCACATATTACCTCCAGATCACGAGTATCGACCGAAAAGGACTGGAAAGCCTGCCCTCCGGCGCAATTCCGATTCATGTCAGAGTGAATCCGGAGCCGCCCTTCGTGCAATCTCCGGTGAGCGGCAAAGAATACAAGACAGTCGCTATGGAATTCTCATGGCTCAATGTCAAAGACGCAGTCGGGTATCGGATGCAGATAGGCGAGGATCCATCATTTCTCGGAATTGTGGAGGATCGTGAACTGATCGGTAAGGCAGCTTACAAGACAAGAAAGCTGGAGCCGAAAACTTATTACTTCAGGGTGTTGTCCATCGCGGAGGACGGCTATCAGGGCCTATGGTGCGATGTTCTTCAATTCACTCTTCTTCAGCCGCCACCCGCGCCCGTATCCTCCCCCCCAAGGAAGAGCGGAAAGCAAATCACCCTCCAGTGGCAGAACATGGGTCCGAAATATGATTATCACTTTCAAATGGCCGGAGACGCTGAATTCAATGACATACTCGTCGACAAAATGGTCGACGAGCCCAGCACAAGTATCGCAAAGCCTGAAAAGCCCGGGACCTATCACGTCCGCGTGAGCGCAATCGACACCGAGGAGGGATTCGAGGGCAATTTTTCTTCTCCCCAGACTTTCCAAATAAAGTGTTTCGAGTTTTTTCGCCAGGGCGGATGATAGGAACGAGTATAATCCTGGTTTTATAATATTGAATAATTTGGCAAAAGACGGAAAAGGGAATGCCGGAATCACTCGCTCCACGGGACAGGATGCTGTTTATTTCAGCTTTCCTGATAACGGTGGCTTTAGTTCTGCTGATCAACTTCCTTGGGTTGTTGGAGGCTGCGAACTGGCATACCTACGATCTCTTTTTCCGAATCAGGGGGAGCAGAGAGCCTCCAAGAAACATAATCATAGCAGAAATCGACGAGAGAACTCTCAGTGCTCTTGGAAAGTGGCCCATTCCACGGCGGCATTACGCCGATCTGCTCGACAGGCTTGAGCTTGCGGAGGTAGTTGGGCTGGATATCATATTGGCCGAACCTTCCGAGGACGATGAAAGGCTCGCGAATTCAATTCGAAAATTCGGGAAGGTTGTCCTTGCCGCATATCTGGATCCACACGGACAAATAATTCATCCCACCAAGACGCTGTCCGCCGGCAAAACTGGACATGTACATGTCGAGATGGATACTGACGGGATCGTCAGAAATATTTACCACGGGTTTGGCCTGAATGGCTCCTGGCTGCAATCCTTTGCTTCCCGAATTTTTGAATTCCAAAGCACTCCTCCGGGCTTGTCCGCTGATGGGACCGCTTTTTGCGCCCCCGGCATCGCTCAGTCGGATCCCATGGCAGTCAATTATTATGGGCGCAGTGGGACCTTTCGAAGGGTACCATTCCACGATATCCTGAACGGTAAATTGCCTCCTGAGTCCTTCCAGGGCATGACCATCCTGGTCGGGGTTACGGCTCAAGGGATAGAAGCCGAGTTCGTGACACCGTTTACCAGTGATAGAAACAGGATGCCGGGGGTTGAATTCCATGCCAATGTTCTCGGCAACCTGCTCGACAACAGCGCAATAAAGCCGGTCGCGGCATGGCTCCCCTATGTCCTGGCTATACTTTTCACCGCTGTCTTCTTCGTGCTTTTTACATGTTACCCGGCAATGCGGGCTTTTGTTCTCTGCATGATTTGCCTGCTTGCCCTGACAACTTCGCTCCTTGTCCTGTTCGTCCACGTCCATGCATGGGTTCCTCCCGGCATGCTCTGGGCCTCCATAGTGGCGCCTTTTCTGGTATGCAGCATCCTTGAACTCAAGCGGGCTTATCGATCGCTCGTGCAGGCGAGAAAGAACTGGGAAGAGGCCTTCGACACTATAGACGATGGAGTATTTATTCAGGACCGCAAGGGTGATTTTATCCGCTCAAACCTTGCCGGACGCCTGATGCTGGGAGATTTTTTGCTGAAAGCCATGCAAAAAAGGTGCATTGAGTTCGCCCGCCAACCCGGCGGAAGGGAATCTCAGCTACCTGGGGACGGCAAGGATGAGCCCGCTCGAATTGAAGAGTGGTTTGATGCCGCCGCCGGCAGATACTATGAGGTTAAGTCACTGCAAAGGAACGCGCGGGGAAAATTCGACGGGTTGGTTCATGTCGTGAGAGATATTACCGGAAAAAAACAAGCTGAGGAGGAACAAAAACGGCTCGGAATAATGCTGATTCAATCGCAGAAAATGGACGCCCTGGGGACGTTGGCTAGTGGGATAGCTCATGATTTCAACAACATATTAACCTCTGTTTTCGGCTATACCGAACTGGTCCTGTGCGGTCTGACGGCGGAAGACACCAATATACGGCCAAAGCTGGAACAGGTGCTGAAAGCCGCAAGCCGCGCAAAGGAACTTATTGCACAGATCCTTACCTTCAGCCGCAGGACTGTTGTGAAACGAAGCTCAATGCGGGTTGCGCCGGTTCTGCAACAGGCTGTAAAACTCTTCAAAACCGGAGTGCCAAGCTCTGTCACCATTGTCGAAAACTTCGAAGTGGACTGTGACGTTGAAATCGATCCCACTCAGATGCACCAGGTCATATTGAACCTGTGCACCAATGCCTATCATGCGTTGCCGGACACCGGAGGTACCATCCGGATCTCTCTGACCAACATACGGTTGGAACAAACTCTCTACAGGCATGGACAGGAATTGAAACCGGGAGAATACACAAATCTCACGGTGACCGACAATGGCTGTGGCATTTCTGAAGAGCACTTGGAGAAAATTTTCGAGCCGTATTTCACCACAAAGGCCGAGGGGAAAGGCACCGGTTTGGGATTGGCCATAGTGCAGGCAATAGTTCAGGAGTACGGCGGAGTTGTCACCGTTGACAGCCTGCCCGGAAAGTGCACTTCCTTCCACATATATCTTCCGCGAACCTCACCTTGCGCGCCGTTGGCGGCGGTCGAATGCGAGGGCATGATCGATAGCGGCAGCGGTCTTATTCTCTTGATCGAGGATGATCCGCAGACCTGTTCTCTTATTAAGGAGATGCTGGAAGGATTTGGATATGAAGTGGAATCGAAATCGAACGCCAGGGAGGCGCTGGACCTGTTCCGGACCCGGGCGCGACACTTTAATCTGGTTATTACGGACTTTGACATGCCGTTGATGTCGGGCATTGAGCTGGCGGAAAACCTGCTGGAGGTTCGCCCCGATATCCCGATCCTTCTCTGCACCGGATACCTCGATAATTCCTTGAGTGTGCGCGCCAAAGCAGCAGGAATAAGAGAAGTCGTGCGCAAACCTTTCGACTCCAAAAAACTCTCCAGGATTATCGCTGCAACAATCACCAGGTGAGCAATCCATTGCCTGGCATCCATCAATGGCAGAACCACGGGCCGGCCGGTTATAGCCAGGTTCCTGCCAGAGTCCATAGCTGGGTTAAGAGGCATCTCGCCGCGATCCGCTGTGTGCGCGTGGAGACGAACCGCTGATACGTGGGAGCACAACTAAAAGCTGGAATATTTGTGCATTTTCTTTAAAATTAAAAGTTCTCAGGCAAGAGGCGCACTGTAACCCACCGTTATTGCGGCCACTTGAACTCTGAGAGTGTTGCTTCGGTCTCGTTACTCGAATCTGTTCACCCACCGGAAGTCTTCGGAGCACAGGGGAGCATTGTCCCCACCGGATCGGCGGCGTGTTTTTCGTTAATGCCCGGTTTCAGGGCTGCAGGAGCGTGCGATTAATCCCAAGATTACAAAGCCGGCAATGGATCAGCTCAACATTTTCGATAAGCCCTCGCGGGAGGAGGTCCGGGAGTACGCGCCTT
>Ga0351930_1076_pt1 | contig 18160 bp, 18 predicted proteins | sample BONcelT113001E10_FD_205823 | JGI IMG/M metagenome (GOLD analysis project Ga0351930, IMG submission 205823) | Enriched cells from coal bed in the Powder River Basin, Montana, United States - BONCAT cells T11 rep2 HSBNCT.T11.300.1.E10 ...
GAGTATAGTTCTTCTGCGCGTTGTCGGGGTAGTCCCAGTCGTTGGTCCAGCTCATCACGCCGCCGTTCGTGTGTCCGTGCTTATAGCCGCCGCCGTTCGGCTCGTGCCAATCCAAGTCCTGCGAATAATACAGCCCCAGTTTCAGCCCGTGCTTATGACAAGCCTCGGCCAGCTCGCCGATCACATCGCGGCGGAACGGCGACGCGTCATAGATGTTGTACGGATCCACCGCGGAACGAAACATCGCGAAGCCATCGTGATGCTTGCTGGTGACGACGAGATAGTGCATCCCGGCCTCCAGCGCCAGTCTGACCCATTCCTCGGCGTCGAAGAGGATCGGGTTGAAGATGCCCGCGAGCCGGCCGTACTCCTGATTCGGAATCCTGAAGTACGATTGCGCCCACTCGCCGATGAGCGGCATCCTCTGGCCTCTCCATTCCCCGGCGGGGAGCGAATAGAGACCCCAGTGGACCATCATCCCGAATTTGGCCTGGCGAAACCATTCCTTGTTGTTCATTGACCAATCTCCTCTGTGATACGTCATTGCGAGCGGTTTTTGCGAAGCAATCCCCTGCTTGGCGATGGGGATTGCTTCGTCGCACAAAACGCTCCTCGCAATGACCGACTATGCCTGGATAACTCAGCGAGATCGAATCGAGACTAGCATCCGGCGAGCGCCAGTGTCTCATCAATCAACGACGCCAGCGCAGCGTATTGGCCCGCGAACGCGCCGGCAGAACGGGGATACAGGATGTCGCGCACCCTGGCCGAGAAATCGGCCGGGACGACCTTGAATTTCTCGACGAAGGCCAGGTTCGCGCCATCGCCGGCATAGTAGGTTTCGTTGAGCGCAAAGAGGATCTGGATGATCTCATGCACGAGCTTGGCGGTCATGCCCGCCAGGAAGATGACATCGCCGCGCTCGACCTTGTGGGCGTAGTGATAGTCGGTGCGCCAGTAGTGCAACGACGCCGTGTACTTGCCGAGGATGGCCTGCTTCAGCGCCGGCGGGTAGACGCTCAGCCGCGCCTTCCACGCGGCGATGATGCCATACGGGTCCTCGATGACAAACTGGTTGTTGACATCGGTCAGGATGTGATAGCCCCAGATGGTCCACACCAGGTTGACCGGCTTGACCTCGCCGCCCAGCCAGCCATCGAGGGCCGCGTCAATCTCGCCCACGGTGCGCGGCCAGACGCCATCAATCTCGATGCCGCGGCCGCGCCAGCGTTGGATGGCCGCAATGCAATCGGCCCACAACTCCGGCTGCTGCTTCGACCGCGGCAGCTCGCGATCGGTGAAGAGGCGGAAGTCCACATCGGAGCGGCTGTCCCAGGTGCCTTTGCCCAGCGAGCCGCCCACCGAGATGGCGTAGCGCTGGTCGCCCGCGATCCGCTGACAGATGGGGATGAATTCTTCGAAGACGGATTGGATGACTGGGGGAAAGGATGTGGCTGACACGTGGCCTCCTATGCTTTCTTGAGCGCCCTGCCGGCGTCCCACGCCTTCGCGACGCGCTCGCCGAGCTTGTGGTAGAAGCCATCCGGGGTGAAGATGAGCGGATCGAGCGCGCCGGCGTTGATCTTCTTCGGGGCGGCCAGCACGGCTTCATCCACGTGCGTCTCCAGGATCTCCGCCAGATAGAACAGCCCCGTGCCGGTGTCCACCTTCTTGACCACGCGGCATTCCAGGTTGAGCGGGCATTCGACGATCAACGGCGCGCTGATCTTGCTGGCGGGCGCCATCGTCCAGCCGCAGGTGGCGGGTTTGTCCGGGTCGGTCGTGCCGCTGACCATGCCGCAGTAGTCCACGCCCACCACTTGGCTGCTGCTGGGCACATTCACGGTGAAGCACCCTTCAGCCTCGATGTAGGGCGTCGAGAAATGGCTCTGGCCGATCTCGAGCGCCAGCAGCGGCGGGTTGCCGCCCACGATGCCGCACCAGGCGACGGTGAGGATGTTGGCGGTGTGCTCGCCGGTCTTCACGGCCACCAGCACGGCAGGCATCGGGAAGAGGTTGGTCGTCGGTCCGAGTTGCTTCTTTGCCATGATATTCCCTCCTGGGTAACGGAGCCAGTTTACTGTCCAGTATAACCGCAAGCCGGGCGATTGTGAAGCAGGCTTGGGCCAGGATTTGGCCGAAAAGCGGTCAGCACATCGTACCGCCGATGCGGGGAACCTGGCCCGGCCAACCGAACCTTAAAGTTTTGCGCGCGGCGCAACTTCGCTCTTGACAACAGCGCGAGATTGCCGTATACTGGGAGCGCTCCCAGGGATGGTGGGGATTTTGCACAGCAAGCACCAATTGGGACGATTCTTGGGAATGCTTTCATAGACGAGGCCCCGGTCATGGCGCTGACGTTAGAGGAAATCGCAGAGGAAGCGGGCGTGTCACGCTCAACCGTATCACGGGTGCTCAACAACGGGCCCCACGTGAGCGCGCGGGCGCGTGAGCGCGTGCTGGCTGTGACGCAACGCCTGAACTTCCACCCCAACGCCGCGGCGCGCAACCTGGCGGCGGGGCGCACGCGTAGTATTGGGCTGGTGATTCCGGTTGCGGTTTCGTCCCTCTTCACCGACCCCTACTTTCCCCTGCTGATTCAAGGGATCACCTCGGCCTGCAATACCCACGATTACTCCGTCATGTTGTGGCTGGCTGACATCGAACAGGAACGCCAGATCATCAGCAAGATTACCCGCAGCGGCATGGTGGATGGCGTCATCGTGGCTTCGGCGCTCATGGATGATCCGGTGGCGCGGGCATTGCTCGAAGATCACATCCCGTTTGTGCAGGTCGGTCGCCATCCCACGGACGAACGCGTCAGCTACGTGGACGTGGACAACTACAATTGCGCCAAAGAGCTGGTCGGCTATCTCTTGCGGCTGGGATATCGGCGCATCGCCACGATTGCCGGGCCGCCCAACATGATCGCCGGACACGACCGCCGGCTGGGGTATCAGGATGCGCTGCGGGCCCGCGGGCTGATCCCCGACCCCGCGCTCATCGTCGAAGGCGACTTCCTGGAAGAAGGCGGCTACGTCGCCATGCAGCAATTGCTGGCGCGCGCCCGCCGGCCCGGATCGGGCGGCCTGCCGGGCGCCGTGTTCGTGGCGAGCGATGCGATGGCGCTGGGCGCGCTGCGAGCGCTGCGCGAAGCGGGCGTGCGCGTGCCCGCCGACATGGGGCTCGCCGGCTACGATGACATGCCCTTTGCCGCCCGCACCGACCCGCCGTTGACCACGGTGCGCCAACCGATCCAGCGCGCCGGCGCCGTGGCCGCCGAGACGTTGTTCGATCTGATCGAGAACCCGGATACGCCGCCGCGGCGGATCATCCTGCCGACCGAATTGGTCATGCGTGCGTCAACCGATTTCGGGGGTTGAGAGCTGATATAATCAGAAGGGAGGTGGTGAGCGCGGATCATCTCGGATTTGTAGACACATTTCAGTAAAGCCCCATTCACACAAGGAGGTAGCATGAAATCCCGTCTGTTCGTTGTGTTGAGCCTGGTGATCGTCGCCAGCATGCTTCTGACTTCCTGCGCCACACCGACGCCGCAGGTTATCGAGAAGATCGTCGAGAAGCCGGTCGAGAAGGTCGTTCAGCAGACCGTCGTCGTGGAGAAGTCGGTCGAGAAGCAGGTCGAGAAGCAGGTCATCGTGACTGCGACGCCGGCCCCGACCAAGGCGCCGAGTGCCGGTACTTTGCCCCGCAATGAGACCCTGTATTTCAATGGTCAACAGTGGGGCTCGGTTGTGGGTTGGAATCCGTACTCCAACAACAACAACAACGCCATGGCGATCGCGCAGCAGGACAGCGCCCGCGTCGTCATGTTCGAAACCCCCTACCTGTACAACATGCTCGACGGCAAGGTGTATCCACTGCTGGCTGACGGCCCGTACGCCTGGGACGCCGGCATGACCGCGATCACCTTCAAGCTCAAGGCCGCCGCCAAGTGGAGCGATGGCACGGCTGTAACCGCTGAGGATGTCGCCTATACGTGGGCAACCGCGGTCAAGTACAAGACCCCGGTCGGCGAAGCCAACAAGGACTTCGTTGACACCATCACCGCCAAGGATCCCCAGACGGTTGTGGTCAAGGCCAAACTGGGCGCGGATGGCAAAGCGGTCAATCCGCTGCTGGTTCAGGCTTACCTGAGCACCAACTACGTCATCCAGAAAGCCTGGACCCAGAAACTGGAAGCGCGCGCCGGCGATGCCACCAAGTTGATGGCCGATAAGGCGGAGGACGTGGTCTACTCCGGTCCTTACGGCAAGTTTTTCGCCGACGATACGAAGGTTGTCTATGTTCGTAATGACAAGTACTGGGGCCAGGATGCCAGCATGTGGGGCAAGCTGCCAGCTCCGAAGTACCTGGCGCATACGATCTTCAAGGATAACGCGGCCGGTTCGGTTGCTTTGGCCCAGGGCGAAGTGGATGTCAGCCAGCAGTTCAACTCCAATGTGCAAGTTCTGTGGGAGAACTACGGGCTGCCCGTCTCCACCTACCTGCCCAAGCCGCCCTATGGCATCGGCGCCAGCCTCCCGACCGCCTTCTTCAATTTGAAGTCCCCCGGGTTGGACCAGGTTGCGGTTCGCAAGGCCATCGCCATCGCGGTGGATTACCCGACCATCATCGCCAACGCGATGACCAACCAGTCGGCGACCTTCGATCAGGTCCCGCGCTCGCTCATGAACCCGACCGCCGGTGAACAAGCCCTGTACGACAAGGCGGCCGTCAAGGATCTGCAGTGGGCCGGCAACGACATCGAAGGCGCCAAGAAGCTGCTCGACGCGGCCGGGATCAAAGATACCAACGGCGACGGCTGGCGCGAATACAACGGCAAGAAGCTGAGCTATGTCGCCACCTGCCCCAACGGCTGGTCCGACTGGCAGGCGGCGATCGAAGTGGTTGCGGCCGCCGGCAAGAAGATCGGGATTGACATCACGACCAACTACCCCGAATGGTCCGTGTACCAGACCATCGTCACCAAGTCGGATTCGCCGCTGCCCGAGAAGTATGACATCTTCATGATGTGGAGTGACGGCGCCGGCCCGACGCAGCCGTGGGGACGCATCCGCAAGCTGCTGAGCTCCGAGTTCGTCGGTATGGCGAGCAACTGGAACGGCAACTGGGGCCAATACAAGAATGCTGACGCCGACAAGTTGATCAAGGCGATCCCGACTGAAACTGACGCCGCCAAGCTGAAGGCGGCCTACACTGATTTGGTCAAGCTCTACCTGACCGAGGTCCCCTCCTTCACGCTGATGTACCGCCCGCAATCGTTCCACGCTGTGAACGAAAGTGTGTGGACCGGCTTCCCGCACGACGGCGATGGCACCAAGCCGCCCGTCCCGCCGCTCGACCTGACCGACGGTTGGAGCATCGCGGGCCTCTACAACTTGAAGCTGGTCAAGAAGTAAACCGGCATCCGGGACGTTCCGCCCTGTCCATGAACCCCGGGACAGGGCGGATTGCCACACGGAATAGACGCTCGTCCTGTGTATCGGAGTGGGTGACTAACGAAGTCGGCCACCTACTCCGATACACAGGGTCTGCAAAAGAATAACTTCTGGTGGGCGCGAGCATCCTGAGCGGAGTCCGGCGTCGTGTGCCGGACGTAGTCGAAGGATGCGCCTCCTGATAAGCCAAATTGCCGGTTGTGGGCCGCATCGTTCGACTGAGCTCACGACGAAGTCCTTCGACTACGCAGCGAAAAAGCCGCTGCTCCGCTCAGGATGCTCCGACTCGGTGCAGAAAGTTGCATATTTACGAGCCCAAAGCATTTACAGGAGGTGTTGGATTGAAAGGCTACCGAAAGTATTTCTTCAACAAGTTGGGTTGGTTCGCAGTCACCTTCGTCTTCGCCTTCCTGTTGAATTTCATCCTGCCGCGCCTGATGCCGGGCGATCCTGTGGCAGCCATCGTAGCCCGGCAGGCCCAAGGCATGAGCAATACGACCGGGGTCCAGGCGATTTATCAGCAATACACGGAGTTGTTTGGCACCAACAAACCCATGCTCGAACAGTTTTTCCTCTATATGAGAAATGTACTGCAGGGCAATTTCGGTTTCTCGTTCAGCCAATATCCCCGAACGGTCGCAGAGGTGCTCAGCGCTTCCATTTGGTGGACCGTTGCGCTGCAGTTCCCGGCGATCATCGTCGGGTGGCTGATCGGGAACACCCTCGGCGCGCTCGCGGCGTACCTCAAGGGTGGCTTCGATAAAGTCCTCATGCCCGTCAGTATCTTCGTCAGCAATTTCCCGGCTTTTGGCATGGCGATCATCTTGCTGGTCATCTTTGGGGTTGGATTCAAATGGTTTCCGACCTCGGGTGGGTATGGGTTTGACCTGATTCCCAGCTTTACCCCGAAATTCATCTGGTCGGTGATCGTCCACTACCAGATGCCGTTCTGGTCGATTGTGAGCATCGCGATCGGCGGCCAGGCGCTTGGTATGCGCTCCATGTCCATCTATGAGCTGAATGCGGACTATGTCAAGTACAGCCGTTTCATGGGCATCAAGGATCGCACGATCGTCGGCTATGTATTCCGGAACGCCATGCTGCCCCAGATCACCGGCCTGGCGTTGTCGATCGGCACGATGGTCGGCGGCGCGCTGGTGGCGGAGGTCATCTTCAGCTATCCGGGGCTTGGCACCACGCTCTTGAACGCCATCATGGGGCAGGATTATCCGCTGATCTCAGCCACTACGCTGATCGTCACGATCATGGTGCTGGTAGCGTTTTACGCCCTCGAGTTCCTATACGGCGTCATTGACCCACGCATCAAGGCCGCCCAGGCTGATTAAGGATAAATGCCGCTATGAGAAACACAATTCGACAGGTCTTTCACTCCGGCAAATTCGTGGTCGGTTTCAGTATTTTCGTAACGCTGCTGCTGATCGTGTTCATCTATCCGCTAATCATCACAGATCCGCCGTTGCAGATCATCGGTCAGGGCACCTTCTTCCCCCCCGGGATCTATGTGAGCGCGTACGACAGCATCAATGCCCCCACGACATACATGCTGAATCTGGATGACGCCGCTGCCAGGCGCATTGCCAACAAGCTGAGCCAGGATGACCGCGTTGCCATGAAGGAATGGCTTGTGGCAGCCGGGATTCCTGAAAATCAGATTGACATCGCGGACACCAAAAAACTCCTGGGTCAATGGGAGAGCAACTATGATCCCAAGAAACAGATTGAAGGGATGACCATTGCCAAGACCAGATATTATCAGCGGGTCAACGCCTCAATCGGAGGACTTCTGTCAACCGAGGGAGCCATCATTGCAACCAAGAATCTGGATACGGGCGTCCTGGAGGCGACAGGCGCTGTCAAGCAATCCGATTATGTGAATATCGGCCAGGTTGCGAACGTACGGATGCTGCCGCTGGGAACCGATAACTTCGGCCGAGATGTTCTCTCGGAGTTGGTTAGAGCCGCCGGCGTATCGCTGCAAATGGGCCTTATCGCCGGTCTTGTTGCCACCTTGATCGGATTGGCCCTGGGTTTGGCAGCGGGGTATATCGGCGGTCTGACGGATGACATCATCATGTTCATCACCAATCTCTTTACCGTCATCCCCTCTTTTGTGTTGTTGATCTTGATTTCGTTCAGTATCGGGCAGGATAAGCGCGGCGCCTTTACCATTGCGGTGGTGATCGGTTTTACCTCCTGGGTGTGGACTGCCAGGGCAGTGCGGTCGCAAGTCATGTCCCTGCGCAATCGCGATCATGTCAACCTGTCGAAGATATCGGGGCACTCGGTTGCCCACATCATCCTCACCGATATACTGCCCTACGTCGCTTCCTACGTCGTCATGGCGTTTATCCTGCAGATTGCCTCGGGTATTCTGGCGGAGGCCCAGTTGTCGATCCTTGGGCTGGGACCCAGAACCACCGAAGTACCCACCCTGGGGTTGATGATGAATTGGGCCTTGATCTACCAGGCGCAGATCCTGGGCAAATGGTGGGCGTATCTGCCTGTGCTCGTCACCATCGCGTTGATTACATTCTCGATGAACCTGATGAATACAGGACTCGACCAGATATTCAACCCCGCGTTGAGAGACTAGGTGATTGATATGGCAAAAGTCATGCTTGAGGTTCGAGATCTCACCACCAAATACATCACCCGGTTCGGCGAAGATGTTTACGCAGTGGACCATGTCTCTCTGAAGGTTGAAGAGGGCAAGTCGCTGGGGATTGCGGGAGAATCCGGCTGCGGAAAGTCAACCCTGGCTCTCAGCCTGATGGGGTATTACTTCCCGCCGCTGCACTATACGAGCGGCGAGATCATCATAGATGGGCGCAATATCACCGGTATGAAGCCGGATGACGTTCGTAAATCGGTTTTGGGGACGGAGATCGCCTATATCCCCCAGTCCGCCATGAACGCGCTCAACCCCACCCAGAAGATCATCAACTTCATCGAAGATGTCGTTCAGGCGCATGATCCAACCGAAAACAGGAAATTCATCTATGACCTGGCCAGAGCCAGCTTTGAACTCCTGGGGCTGCCGGCCGAAGTGTTGCAAAAATACCCTGTTGAACTCTCGGGCGGCATGAAACAGCGCACGGTGATCGCGGTGTCGGTGATTCTTCGCCCGACGGTGCTGATTGCCGATGAGCCATCCTCGGCGCTCGATGTCACCTCACAGAAGATGGTCATCAAGATGCTCAAGGGGTTGATGGAGACCGGCTTCATCAAATCCATGATCTTCATCACGCACGAGCTGCCCCTGTTGTACAACGTCACCGACGACATCATGGTCATGTACGCCGGGCAGATTGTGGAGCAGGCGCCCGCCAAACAAGCCGTGTTTGATCCACTCCATCCTTACGCCAAAGGCCTCATGGGCTCGATCATTGTGCCTGAAAAAGGCCTGCGGGATGTCAAATTGACGGCCATTCCTGGCGTGCCGCCCAACCTGAAGAAACCACCGGAGGGTTGCCGGTTTGCCGAACGCTGCAAATATGTTCGGCCAGAATGCAAAGCCACTGCCGTCGCTCTTGCCGATGCGGGCGAGGGTCGGGCTTACCGCTGTATCCTATCGGAAAAGACACTGAGGGAGGCTTATCAGCATGCCCAGTGAAAAAAGCCTTTGCTTGAGCGGGTCAGGACTGACCAAAGTATTTGGGCTTGGCCGCCAAAAAACGGTCGCCGTGGATCATGTGGATTTCGAGTTCCACGAGGGCGAAGTCATCTCGATCGTGGGCGAATCGGGCAGCGGGAAGACCACCCTGGCGAAGATGCTGCTGGGATTGATCAACCCCACCGAGGGTGATATTTATTTCCAGGGGCAGAAGCGCGATATCAGTTCGCAAAAGAAGAAGCAGGAGTATTGGAAAAACACCCAGGCCATCTTTCAGGATCCGTTCTCTTCGTACAACATCTTCAGCAAGATTGACGCCGTGCTCCTGGATTGCATTAACATGCGCGGCGGTCGCAAGCTGCCGAAAGAGAAGAAAGTCGAGCTGATGACGGAAGCGTGTAGCTTCGTCAACCTGAAGTTCGCAGAACTCACCAACAAGTATCCCTTCGAGCTGTCGGGCGGACAGATGCAGCGGTTGATGATCGCCCGCATCTTCCTGCTGAAGCCCAAGATCCTGCTGGCGGATGAGCCGACCTCGATGATTGATGCCTGTTCACGCGCCACCATCCTGGATTATCTGATGAAACTGCGCGACGAGACCGGGATGACGCTGATCTTCATCACCCACGACATCGGCCTGGCGTATTATGTGTCTGACAGCGTGTACATTATGGAGCATGGGAAGTTCGTCGAACGCGGATCAGCCGATGAGGTGATTCTGCGACCGAAGGAGCCTTATACCCGGCGCTTGATCAACGATGTGCCGAAGATCTATGAGGAGTGGGATCTCTCGACGGTGTAACGGGTCACGTAGTAGCACAATACAGCCTGGACGACAAGCCCACCGCCCAGGCTGTGGGGAAGGAAATCAAGTCGTTACTTCTTCGTGGCCTTCCAGGCGTCAATCTGCTTCTGGGCTTCGGCAACGATCTTGACTGATGCGGTAGTTCTTGAACGCGATGACAATGCCGGGCAGCGGCATGTATTGGAACACGAAGAGCAGCGCCATCAGGAAGAGCGTCCCGTTCTTGCGGATGTTGCGCACCAGCCGGGCCAGTGGTGAGGCGCGCTGGGCCGTCGGCGCCATACCGACCGGGCGTGGCTTGCTGCTGCCTTGACTCGCGAGACTGATCATGGTTGCTCCACGCTACGCGCCGATGGTTGAAACCGTCGGCTATGATGTTGCCTGTCATATCAGGCGGGCGTTGAAACGCCCGCACGCCCACCCGACAGATCAGTTGCCGTACTCCCGCCACAGCCGCTCGGCCACCCGTTGCGCCTCGTTGCGATCCTCCGCCTCGGCCTGAATCACGACGTTGCAGCACGCGGGAAACGCATCACGCGGCCGCGGCGACGGCAGGCGCGACGTGCCGTGCCACAGGTTGAAGTGCATCTGCGCTGTGTGCGGGCCGAAAAACGCATAGGCCTCGTCCACGATCGGGGACGACTGGTGCAGGTTGATGAGCCGCAGCCCCTTGACGAGCAGGAAAGTTCGGCCACTGATGCTTCGAGTTGGCACAGCAGTGGATGCCGATGCCGCCGTAACGCTCCGAGAGCAGGTTGAGCTCTTCTAGGCCAGGCTAAGCGCTGCACACCCGCCCAGGCTCCCGGCCAGGCCCAACACGAAGATGCCCAGCGGATCCACCGGCCCGCTCAACCCATCGTCGGCATCGAAAGGGTTGTGACGGGGACGGGTTTGTCATCCGGGCCGCACGTCTCCACGTAGTCAACCACCGCGCTGACCTCGTCTCCTTCCAACCGCAGGGGACTGATCAGGTAGCATTCCATGCTGAAATCCTGCCCGCCCGGTAACATTATCATTTGACTTGACACGCACGGCGAGCCGCCTTTGATCTCCAGATCTGGATTTGACAGAAATTTCACTGAATGATATAATCTTCATTCAGTGAAATGAATTTCAATGACACACGAGTCAAATCCATCAACCACTCGTGTTGCCAGAGGCATTGCGCAGGATATGCCACAGACCGCCGCAACCAGTGCCAATGTGTCCCCATCCTATGCCGCCGACCATGCGGCGTTGCGGCTCCTCAACCGCGTCCTCACCACGTACTACCAGGAAGGCCTGAATCAGGCCGAAGTCGCCGAGGCGTTTGGACTGTCCACGGCCAAGGTCAACCGTCTGCTCAAGCAGGCACGTGAGCAAGGCATGGTGGAGATCCGCATCCGCACGCCCATGCAGTCGCTCTTCGATCTGGAGGCGCGCTTGCAAAGCGTATGCGGCGTGCCGGAAGCGGTAGTGGTACCTCAGGTGTCCGAGGATCCCCAACTCATGTTGGACGCCGTCGGCCGGGCCGCGGCGCAATACCTGACGCAGCGCCTGCGAGACGGGGACGTGATGTGCGTCAGCGGCGGCAAAGCGCTCTCGGCGGTCGTGCGCAGTGTGGAGACGTCCCGCAAGTTTGATGTCCAGGTTGTGCCGGCCACGGGCGGCGCACAGGGCCGGTATCAAATTGATGCAAACTACCTGGCCGCGGAGCTGGCGCAGCGATTAGGCGGCACGGCGCATGAACTGCACGCGCCTGTCATAGTGGATACGACGGAGGAACGCGAGGCGCTGATGGCGATCCGCCAGATCAGCTCGGTGCTCGACATGGCGCGCAGGGCGCAGGTCGCCGTGCTCGGCATCGGCTCGGTGGCGCCGGGCACTTCCACGTATTTCGAGCTTCCATCGCTGCGCGAGGAAGATCGCCGCCGACTGGTCGAGGAATATTGCGGGACCGGCGAACTGCTGGCGCAGATCGTGAACTCGCACGGACAACCCTGTGCGCCCGCCTACAACTGCCGCGTGGTGGGCATCGGCCTGGAAGACCTGCGCGCGATTCCACTCACGATCGGGGTAGCGGCAACCGTGACCAAGGTGCTCCCGATCATCAGCACGCTGCGCGGGGGCTACCTGAAGACGTTGATCACCGATGAGGCGACTGCGCGCGGCGTGTTGGAGCTGTGGGACAGGGAGCCCTGTCAGCCCGAGCACACAGCCCAAGTTGGCTGATGCAGCGCGCAAGGCAGAGTAATGAGGTGCAGGCCATGAAAGTAGATGCAATACCGGCCATCCAAAGCAGGCAAACGCGCCGTGCATACGGCGCGATCTCGATTTGGCTGCGCCGGGCGTGGAAGCAGCGACAACTCTATCTGCTGTTCCTGCCGGCCGCAATTTTCCTCATCGTTTTCGCCTATATTCCCTACACCGGCCTGGTCATGGCCTTCCAGGACTTTTCCCCGCGGCGGGGCATCTTCGGGAGTCCATGGGTCGGGTTGGAGCATTTCCAATATCTGTTTGGCCGGGCTGGCTTCTTCCAAATCCTCCTCAATACCGTGCTGATCAGCCTCTACAAATTAGTCTTCGGGATGCCAATTCCGATCATCTTCGCCCTGCTCCTGAACGAAATCCGCTGGATCGCTTTTCGGCGGGTATCACAAACACTGGCCTCTTTCCCACATTTCCTCTCGTGGGTCGTCTACGGTGGCCTGATGGTGATCTTCCTGGCGCCGGGCGGCGCGTTCGCTAACACCTTGAGTGCTTTAAACCTCCAGGATCCCAGGCTGCTTTCGACACCAGCGACCTTCCGGAGTGTCCTGGTGGTGACGGAGATCCTCAAGGAGTTCGGCTGGAGCGCGATCATCTACCTGGCGGCAATTACCGCGATTGATCCGACCCTATATGAAGCCGCCATGGTGGACGGCGCCAACCGCTGGCAGCAGATGCGCCATATCACCCTACCGGCCATCCGCGGGGTGATCGTGATCCTGTTCATTCTGCACCTGGGCCGTATCCTGGATGCCGGGTTCGAGCAGGTATTTGTGATGTACAACCCCAGCGTCTACTCGGTGGCCGAGATCATTGACACCTACGTGTACCGCATCGGCCTGGTCAGCGGCCGATTCAGCCTGGGCACGGCGGTAGGCGTTTTCAAAGGGGTCATCGGTGTGATCCTGATCCTGTCGTCCAACCAGGTGCTCAAGCACCTGAGAATGCCGACCATCTGGTAACCTGTTGCGAGGTCGTAAGCTATGCGCCTATTCCAGCGGTCAACTCATCCGGCCCTGCGCGGCCACAACTCGTTCGCCGACGCCATCATCTATCTCATCCTCGTTCTGCTGACCATCGCCAGCGTCGTGCCGATCGTCCACGTGTTGAGCGTATCATTCAGTAATGGCAACGAGGCTGCGCAGATGGGCCTGATGCTCTGGCCCAAAGGCTTCACGATTGACTCCTATCTCTTTGTCTTCAAAGGGCCGGCCCTGCTACATGCGTATGGCGTTACGATCTTCATCACGGTCGTCGGCACCACCCTCAACCTGCTCTTGACGATCACGGCGGCCTATGTGCTCTCGCGCAGCGACCTGCCGGGCAGAGGCGTCCTGACGCTCTTCGTGGTGATCACAATGATCTTCAGCGCCGGCATCATCCCCGGGTACATGCTGATCCGCAACCTGGGGCTGCTAGACTCCGTGTGGGCGATGATCCTGCCGGGCGCCGTCAGCGCGTTCAATCTCATCCTGATGCGCAACTTCTTCGAGGAACTGCCGGTCGCCATCATCGAGTCTGCGCGCATTGATGGGGCCAGTGAATTCCGCATTCTGACGCAAATCGTCATACCGCTCTCTGGCCCGGCGATCGCAACCATTGGGCTCTTCTACGCGGTGGCGCACTGGAACGAGTTCTTCCGCGGTATCTTCTACATCACCGACTCCACCAAATGGCCGCTGCAAGTGCTCCTGCGTTCGGTCGTCGTGATGGCCGACCTGAACGAGTTGGGGATGTCCAATCGCGACCTGTACGGCCAGTTGACAGTCAACCAACTCACCATTCGCGCCGCAACCGTGATGGCGGCCGTCGTGCCGATTGCCGCCCTGTACCCCTTCCTGCAGCGCTACTTTGTCAAGGGCATCGTACTAGGCGCTGAGAAGGGCTGATCGAAAGGAGGAGACGCGCATCATTATCCGTTTCTGCCGCATCGCCGTCAACCCTATTCCATCTATTCCCAAAAGGAGGAAAGTACCATGAAACGTGCGTTTGTGTTCGTCAGCCTGTTGACCATTGCAGTCATGCTGATCACGTCCTGCGCGGCGCCAACCCCGCAGGTGGTCGAGAAGGTGGTCACACAGGTGGTGGAGAAATCCGTGGAGAAGGTCGTTGAAAAGCAGGTCGTCCAGACCCAAGTAGTGGAGAAACAGGTCGAAAAACAGGTCGTGGTGACAGCCACGCCCAAGCCGTTAGCGAAGGATGCCAAGCTATCCTTGAACATCTTCCGCGTCGGCGATAGCTGGGATCCGAAGAATGCCTACCTGCCCCTGATCGAGAAGGCCACCGGGCTTACGCTCTTCTGGCAGCAAATCCCCAGCGCGAACTATCTCGAGAAGCGCAACGTCGTGATGGCGAGCGGCAACTACCCCGATGTCATCAACCTCGGCGTAGCCGAAGTCGCATTCCAGCAGTACTACAACGACGGCCTGCTGCTGCCGCTCGACGATTACCTCAAGAAGCATCCGATCATCTGGAATGCCCTGCCGCCCGAGATCTGGGAGGCGTTGCGCCAGAAGGACGGCAAGATCTATACGATCCCCCGGATGAGCGGCATCTTCCCACAGACCATCAACTACCGCCGCGACTGGGCGGACGCGCTGAAGATCGAGCAACCCAAGACCCTGGACGAATTCCGCGCCTTCCTCCAGGCCGTCAAGGACAAGGATCCGGGCGCCATCGGCAAGGACAAGCTGATCCCGTTTGTGCCCAACCGTCTTTCCGGCGGTGGTGGCCTGGCGCTCTCCTGGGTCGAGCCGGTCATGACAGCCTTCGGCACGCCGTGGAACGCCTGGATCCTCTCGCCGCAAGACCCGAACAAGATCGTCTACGCCGCTACGCTACCCGAATTCAAAGACGCCCTGGTCTACCTGCGCAACATGATGAAGGATGGCCTGTTGGACCAGACGTACCTGGTCTCCACCGAGCGCGGCCTGTTCAAGTACTATGCAGGCACGGTGGCGGCCACCACCGACTGGCCCCAATTCATCAATCTGCGCCGGGAAGCCATTCAAAACGCGTACAAGGACGCTAAGCCGGCGCTCAACTACATCCCGGGTCTGGTCGGCCCGAAGGGCGTCAAGGGCGGCCCCGTGATCACCCCCAACCTGCGCGGTGACAACCAGAGCATGTCGTTGACGATCTCCGCCAGCCCGGCCCAGGTTGAAGCGTTCTTCAAGATGCTGGAATGGCAATGGACCGACGGCTACCCGCTGATGACGATGGGTGTCGAAGGCAAGTCCTTCGATGTGGTCAACGGTCTGCCCAAGCGCCGTGGCCGAGATGCTATTCTCAAGAGCGACCCGCAGTACGACCTCTACATGCTGGACCGCCTGTGGCTGGTCGAGCCGCCGAAGTGGTTCGCCTTCCGGCCCGATACCCCCTCGTTTGCCGATATCCCCGCGGACGAGATGACGTACGTGCAGGGGGTGCTCAAGGACACGGTGCAGAACTGGGTGATCACGAGTTACGCCATGAACACGAATGACAAGGTCATCCTGGACAACATCGCCGATATCCAGTCCAAGACCGAGGAGTTCGCCAGCAAGGTGATCCTGAACCCGAACCTTGATGTCAACGCCGAGTATGATGCGTTCCTCAAGGCGCTGAAGCAGGTGAAGTTCGACGAGGTGACGGCTAAGGTCAACGAGTTGAACAAAGTCAAGGACGTTCAGGCAGCCTGGAAAGCCATGCAGGCCAGTTTCATAAGCGCCATAGAAACTAAATAAGGCGTAGCATACGATCCCTGGGCTTGTCGAAGGGGCCTGTCCGGTGCTTCGACAAGCCCAGCACCCGTGCCGGCGTTTCTGCGGCATGAACGGAGCAACCATGCCAACTGACGAGTATCATCTGATCGTGGTGGGCGCGGGCAGCGGCGGCGTGGCGGCAGCGCGCAGCGCCGCGCGGCTGAGGCTGCGCGTGCTGTTGGTCGAAAAGTCGGACATGCTCGGCGGCAACGCCACACGCTGCGGCGTCAACTGCTGGGAGCCGGGCGTGGGCGGCACCGGCATCCCTTTCGACATCTACAAGCGGCTCAAGCGGCTGCCGTTGGCCGTGGGCATCTACAGCTTTGGCCGGCACTTCATGTGGCAGCGGCCTGATGAGCCGATCCCGTTTCCCGGCGGGGAACAGGTGGTGGATCCCACGAAACGCTACCTCGATTCGCTGCTCCGCCACGGGACGCGCAACCTCACCCGCGAGGAAGCCCTCGCGTTCCGGCGCGAGCGATGGCATGGCGTACTGTTCGAGCCGGATCTGTGCGCTCAGGTAATGGAGGAGTTGCTGGCGGAGACCGGACGCTGCACGGTGCTGAAGAACACTGCCTTCACCCGCGTCATTATGGACGGGCAGCTCGACGCAGCGACCGAGCTGAAGCTGGCGCCACGGCAGGCGACCAACAGGTTATCCACGTCACGCGGGAGGAGACAGCGATAAGGCACGCCGTAGGGTTGATCGTGCTCGCGCGTCCCCGCGCGGCCAGTGCTGGCGCCGTGCGTGTCCATCGCGTGATCGGCGATGGCGATGATGTCGTCGTGCTCTTGGCGGCCAAGCCCGGCCATCAGGTCGTGCTGGGCCAGGCCGCCGGAACGGCCGCTGCGCTCGCGCTCGAACACGAGGTGGATCTGGCCGATGTGCCGCCGGCTGCGCTACAGAGGCAACTACGGGAGCAGCACGTATCGCTCGAATGGCCTATGCCGGCCCAGCTCCTATCGCACCTGATGAATGAAGATGAGGAGTCGTCAAGATGAAGAATTATGTCAAAGGTAAGGTTGCCATCGTCACCGGCGGGACGAGCGGCTTCGGCTTCGAGACCGCGCGCGAACTGCTGGCGATGGGCGCTGCGGTGGTGATCACCGGCCGGGATGAAGACCGTCTGGCGAAAGCCGCCCGAGAATTGGGAGCAGGGAGTCTGCTCGCTGTACGGGCCGATGCGACTGAGACCGCACACTGGCAACACCTGGTCGAGACGACTGTCGCACGCTTCGGTCGCATTGATGTGCTCATCAACAACGCGGGCGCGGGTGTCAAGATCGCGCCGCTGGAGGAGCAATCGGACGAGCAGATCGAGGCGTCCCTGGCGATCAACCTCACTGCGGCCATCAAGGGCTGCCGCGAGGTGATCCGGGCCATGAAACCGCAAGGCCGCGGGCACATCATCAACATCTCCAGTGTGTGCGCCGATCACGCGTGGCCGGGTTGGACGGTTTACTCGGCCGCCAAAGCGGGCATTGTGCTCTTCACCCGCTGCCTGCACCTAGAGATGGCCGCGTGGGGCGGCAAGGCCACCACGGTGATCCCGGCAGCCGCCACCACCGGGTTCAAGGCCGCAGCGAACATGCCGGTCACTTGGCCCGACGGCTATCCCTCGGCAGCCGACCTCGCGCGCACGATTGTCCAAGCGATTGACGTACCCGATCACTGCGTCATCGAAGAGCTGACGATCTGGGGCACTGCGCAGACCAAAGAACTCAACCCCTATTAGGCCTGACATGAACGGCAAAGAACGCGTGCGGGCGGCCATCGCTCGCCAACCCGTGGACAAGATTCCGCTTGGGCTCTACGCGGTGGATCACGACACCATCAGCCGGGTGATCGGCCGGCCGACGATCGTGCGCAACCAGATCGAAATGGCCATTGCCTTTTGGGAGGGCCGGCACACCGAGGTGGTCCAGCAGTGGGTGGTGGACCTGACCGACTTCTACCGCCGGCTGGATTGCGTGGACGTCATCACTTGCCGCGATGCCATGCTCATGCCCCCGCCGGACGTGCGCATTTCGCCGCTGATGTGGGTCAACCCGCGCTATGACCGCCGCGAGCTGCCGGTACCCCGGCGCGTTGCGCCGGATCGCTGGGAAGATCGGGACGGCCGGATATACCAGGCCAACTACGAGGCCAACGAGATCATCTGCGTCCACGACCCATTGCTCGCAACTCCACCGACGTTCACGGTCGAGCAGTTCGAGGGGGCCATTCCAGAGATTTCGAGGCCGGATCCAACCACCTTTGCGGTGCTTG